>Ga0206904_1057_pt1 | contig 31361 bp, 26 predicted proteins | sample Alteio_BWOrgHeat_42_FD_152981 | JGI IMG/M metagenome (GOLD analysis project Ga0206904, IMG submission 152981) | Enriched cells from forest soil in Barre Woods Harvard Forest LTER site, Petersham, Massachusetts, United States -... | ecosystem: Environmental > Terrestrial > Soil > Temperate forest >...
GCAGCGGGAAGCGGTATTGCATATCGATGGGCCACTTATGATTATTGCGGGTGCCGGCAGCGGTAAAACCAAGGTACTTACTACGCGGATTGCCCATCTGCTTTCGACCGGAATTGACGCTTTCAACATACTTGCCCTGACTTTTACGAATAAGGCAGCGAAGGAAATGAAGGAAAGGATTGAACGCATTTTGGGCACAAATGAGGCAAAAAACCTCTATATCGGCACATTTCACAGCGTTTTTGCCCGGATTTTGCGTGCAGAAGCCCCCAAACTGGGTTATCCTCATCATTTTACCATCTATGATACGGATGATGCAAAAAGCGTGGTGAAGACGGTTGTGAACGAACTAAACCTGGACGACAAACACTATAAACCCAATATCGTTTATAACCGGATTTCCCAGGCGAAAAACGGCCTGATCGGACCTGCTGAATATGCAACGGATTATTATATTCAGCAGGAAGACATCCGCAGTAACCGACCGGCGATCGCACAGATTTATGAGGCGTATGCCAAACGCTGTTTCAAAAACGGCTCCATGGATTTTGACGATCTGCTGCTGAAGTTTTACGAGCTGCTTAAGAATTTTCCGGAGAGTCTGCATAAATACCAGCATAAGTTTAAATATATCCTGATCGACGAATTTCAGGATACCAATCCGGCACAGTACGAAATCATCAAATTATTGGGCGCTGTGTACGAAAATGTCTGTGTGGTTGGCGACGACGCGCAGAGCATTTATAGTTTCCGCGGGGCGACGATTGAAAATATCCTGCAGTTTCAGAAAGACTATGAAGACGTAAAAGTGGTGAAACTGGAACAGAATTACCGGAGCACCCAGAGCATCATCAATGCTGCCAATGAGGTGATTAAACGTAATAAGGGACAGATTCCGAAAAATCTCTGGACGGAAAACATCGAGGGCGAAAAGATCCGGCTGGTTCGTACGATGACCGACAATGATGAAGGGAAATTTGTAGCGGATACGATCCAGGAACAAAAACTGCGCAATCATTTCAATAACCGCGATTTTGCGATATTATACCGTACCAATTCCCAAAGCCGTGCATTTGAGGAAAGCTTGCGAAGGATGGCCATTCCATATACGATTTACGGTGGCCTCAGCTTCTATCAGCGCAAAGAGATTAAAGATTTTATCGCCTATCTCCGCGTGATTGTAAATCCGGATGATGAAGAATCCTTAAAAAGGATCATCAATTTTCCTGCGCGTGGAATTGGAAAATCGTCGCTGGACAAGGCCGTGCTGATGGCGAATGAAAAAAATATTTCCATGTGGGAAGTGCTGAACAACGCATCAGCCATGGGATACAAGGCGGGAACCCTGGAAGCGATTGAACAGTTTGTGCAGATGATCCGGAGTTTTGCGAGTATGCTGAATACAAAAAATGCCTATGAAGTCGCAACACATGTGGGTAAGCAGACAAATATCGTAAAGGAATTGTTCAACGATAAAACCACGGAAGGTTTGGCGAGATATGAGAATATCCAGGAATTGCTGAATAGTATTAAAGAGTGGGTGGATGATCAGCAAAACCGAAGTATTATTGATGAGGACGGAATCCTGATCGATAATATCAATACGCAGGAAACACAAAAGGGTCAGGCCGGGCTTTCCGGTTACCTGCAACAAATCACATTACTTACGGATACCGATCAGAAGGATCCGAGCGCCGATACGGTGAAGCTCATGACGATCCATGCGGCAAAGGGACTTGAGTTCAGCTGCGTGTTTGCTGCCGGGTTGGAAGAATCACTTTTTCCCAATGCCATGTCCATCAACACGCGTGAGGAGCTCGAAGAAGAACGACGGCTTTTCTACGTGGTGATCACACGGGCCAAACATAAACTATGGATCACCTACGCGAACAGCCGGTATCGGTTTGGCAGTGTTATTCAGAATGATCCGAGTCGTTTTATCGAGGAAATCCCGGATGATCAGCTGGATCGCAGCTATGCCGGCGGCGGTATAAAGAACCAGATTGGAAACTGGGCCGGCCGGCCCGCTTATGACCGACTCAATCGCGGATATGGCGGAAATTCGGATGATTCGGCAACCAAGAGCAGGGAACCTTCGAAACCAACCTATATTTCTTCCACCGCAAAAGCACCCGCACCTGTTCATATTCCATCCATCGATTTTGCCCCCAGCGATACCAGTAACCTCGCTGCAGGCGACCAGGTGGAACACCAAAAGTTCGGGTTTGGGGAAGTGGTGAAGATGGAGGGTTCGGCGCATAACCCCATTGCGACGGTTAATTTTAAGCTGGGCGGGGAGAAGAAGATCATGCTCAATTATGCCAAACTGAGGATAGTTAAAGCATAAAAGTATTTTGTGAGCCATACTACAAGGCAGAGAGTTGTACGCTGCTAGCATGCCGTTAGCCAGGAAGCGGAATGTCTCTATAAGGTCCCTGTAAGGACCCTGTAAGGTCTCGGAACTTATTTCAGTTTCACCACTTCGGCAACTGTTTTCTTTTCACTCCCCGAAAATATTTTCTTACCCGAAATAACAACGGGTCTTTTAAGGAAAGTATATTCCTGCAGGATCAGGTCGCGATAGTCTTTTTCTGTCAGCTTTTTATCTTTCAGCCCCATGGATTTGTATTTAAGGGCACGCCGGCTGAACAGCGCCTCATAACTTCCGATCAGATCTTTCATTTCATCCAGTTGCTGAGGCGTAATCTTATCCTCCTTAATGTTCTGATATGCATATCCTTTTTTAATCAGATTCGAATCCTGCATGATACGCTGACAGGTAGAGCAGGTAGCAACACAATACGCTTTTTTCATTTGTGAGAATATCAGTTTAAGAGTAATTTTCTAAACTCCAGCGAATCCCCGTTGAATACATCGAAGTCAACGATCGTATAACAGCCGTTTACACGGCCCCGTTCATTATGTTGCCAGAAGCTCCAGTTCCGGTAAATACGTGGTTGTGAAGGTTGCAGATAATGCGCGGCCCATAAAAGATATCCGTCAAAATCATCTTTCAGATATCGTTCGTAGAAATCCACGTTGGTGTAGATAATGGGTGCGGTTCCATAGTAGGCCTGAATGGTTTGAAGCCATTCCTTGGCGCGTTGTCTTAATTTTTCCGGCGGAACACCAAAAGACTGTTCAATATCAAGCACCGGCGGCAGATCCCCCTGAACGAGGGTTACCGAATTGATAAAATTTTCAGCCTGCGCCTTACCGCTTTTGGTCGGAAGAAAATAATGATATGCCCCCCGGACCAATCCGGCCTCCTTGATTTTTTTCCAGTTGCGGCTAAACATCTGGTCCTCATTGCCAAGGCCTTCCGTCGCCTTCACAAAAACAAAACTGATGGAAATATCCTGGACGCGCATATTCTTCACCGATTGCCAGTTGACTACATCCTGGTATTTTGAAACATCGATCCCATGAATCGAATAATTCACGGGGATCTGGATACCGAATTCGGGATATTCCACAAAGGCAGATCTTTTTTCACTGATCCATTGATAAATCATCACGATCAGCATAATAGCAATGGAGGTACTTAAAATAAAAACGATGATTCTCCAGATCCTGCTCTTCTTTTTGGCCATTTCATTAGATAAACGTTTGCAAATATAATCCGATGAGAGTGGAATCCCGAAGAGTCAAAAAAACCAGAAAACCTTTAGACAGATCCCGTTCAATGAAATATAGCTGCCGGCTCTCCGTTTGCCTATTTAAAACTAATTTTACAGAGGAAATGACAAATTTTAATTCACATGATGCAGGCAATCTTTTATCCAAGCTGACTTTTCGACGGGTCTGGAACGGGATTCTTGTTTTGTCCAGTTTTTATGTGAGTAAATGGACCCGTAAGCCTGTGCAATGGGGTGTGCCCGTATCTGTTTCATTCGAACCAACCACAAGTTGTAACCTGAGATGTCCTGAATGCCCGAGCGGACTCCGGTCGTTTACCCGACCGCGGGGAATGCTGGAAATGAATTTTTTCCACCGCATGATTGATCAGCTGGCACCTGAATTACTCTATCTGACCTTTTATTTTCAGGGCGAACCGTATTTGAATCCGGATTTTCTGGAAATGGTTCAATATGCGGCGTCAAAAAAAATCTACACAGCCACTTCTACAAATGCCCATTATCTCAATGACGAAAATGCGCGCAAAACAGTGGAGAGCGGACTCGATCGCCTCATCATTTCGCTGGATGGGGTTACGCAGGAAGTATATAGTCAGTACCGGGTCGGCGGGGATCTTGAAAAAGTATTGGAGGGCGCTGCCAATATTGTAAAATGGAAACGAAAACTCAAAAGTAAAACACCCTATGTTTTTTTTCAGTTTCTGGTAGTACGGCCCAATGAACACCAATTAAAAGAGGCTGAAGAGCTGGCGGAGAAAACAGGAGTGGATGGCATCCGTTACAAGACGGCACAGATTTATGATTATGCCAATGATCCAAACCGGCTTATCCCGCAGCATTCTGCGATCTCGCGGTACAAAAAGAACTCGGATGGAATGTATGAATCAAAAAATAAATTGCAGAATCATTGCTGGCGACTCTGGCACTCGCCGGTAATTACCTGGGACGGGATAGTGGTACCCTGTTGTTTTGACAAGGATGCCAGACACCGGATGGGAGATTTAAAAAATAAATCCTTTAAGGAAATCTGGAAGCAACCGGAATATCTCGATTTTCGCCGGAAGATTTTGAAAGGACGGGCAGAAATCGATATCTGCGCAAATTGCAGTGAAGGAGTAAAGGTTTGGGGCGATTAGCCGGTAAGAATAATTTCAGCTTTTTAAGAATCACTATGACGCTAGAAGAAGATATTAATCAGCACGTATTCCGGACGGAATATCAGAAATCAATCCTTAACCTCATTTTTACATTCAACTGGATGAATGAAAGGGTGAACCGGTTTTTTGAGCCGTTTGATATTACACAACAGCAATTTAATATTCTGCGCATCCTGCGGGGCGCCGGGCAACCCCTGTCAACGTTGCAGATCCGGCAGAGGATGCTGGATAAAATGAGTGATACCAGTCGTATCGTCGACCGGCTTGTCAGGAAAGGGATGGTTAAAAAATCAGTTCGCCGCGAGGACCGCCGCCTGGTGGACGTTTTACTTACTGATAAGGGAAAAAAATTATTACAGACGATGGATGGACTTAATGAAGAAATGGAATCCATATTTAAATACCTGAGTGTTGATGAAGCAAAACAACTGAATTTTCTGCTAGACAAAATCAGGACGGTTGAGAAGCCGGCTGAAGATGGATCCGACAAAACCCCAATCACTGCTTAGACCCCTATGAAAAGATTACTCTTTGTCTGGCTGCTGTTTTCCAGCCAATTCGTGATTTCCCAACCTAAATATGAGTTTCGCGCCGTATGGATCGCTACGGTGGATAATATCGACTGGCCCTCCCGGGGCAATTACAATACGGAATTGCAAAAGGCCGAATTTATCAGGCAGCTGGATATGCATCAACGTAACGGCATGAATGCGGTGATTGTGCAGGTGCGTCCGGCCTGCGATGCTTTTTTCCCATCTGAAATTGAACCCTGGAGCGAATGGCTGACCGGACAGCAGGGAAAAGCTCCGATTCCATTTTATGATCCGCTGGAATTCATGATCCGGGAGACCCATAAACGAGGTATGGAATTTCACGCCTGGTGCAACCCTTATCGCGCGGTTTTCCAGATAGGACATTACACCACGGTAGTCACTAAACGCGGAAAACACCGGCACTATAAGGAGGTTTGGCATAATGGGTCGTCTATTTCACCGATGCACGTCAGCCGCCAGCATCCGGATTGGATACTGACTTACGGCGACACTAAATACCTGGACCCCGGAAACAAAGACGTTCAGCTTTATGTGAACGCGGTTATCCGGGATATGTTAAGCCGCTATGATATTGATGCGGTTCATTTCGACGATTATTTTTATCCTTACCGGATCGGAGGGGTCGAATTTCCTGACGACGCTTCTTATAAAAAAAACGGCCAGGGCATGGAAAAGGAGGAATGGAGAAGAAGTAACGTGGATTCCGTAATTCTCATGCTGCACCGTACGATAAGAGAAGTTAAAAAAAACTGCAAATTCGGAGTAAGTCCTTTTGGAGTCTGGAGAAATTTTTCAAAGGATTCTTTGGGCAGCAACACACAGGCGGGGCAGACAAATTATGATGACCTCTATGCAGACATCCGTCTTTGGATGAAGAATGGCTGGATCGATTATGTGGTTCCCCAGTTGTACTGGGAGTTCGAGCAAAAGCATGCGCCTTTCGGGGTCTTACTCGACTGGTGGAGTAAAAATCATTTTGACCGGCCCTGTTATATTGGCCTGGGCATTTTTAAGGCTGGCGAAAATATGTATTGGCGCGACAGAACCCAGCTTCCGCGTCAGGTAAATGCCATCCGGAGTCTACGGGAAATCGGCGGTGAAGTTTATTTCAGCAGCACATCTTTTTACAGAAATACCAATGGATGGAATGATTCTTTGCGCGAACACTATTACAACTATCCGGCTCTTATAGCGCCAATGCCCTGGATCGACAGTGCCCGGCCATTTATTCCCCGGGTACATATTACGAGTAAAAACGACTCCCTTGTATTTCGTTTCGAAAAAGGAGCCGTTACGGATACCCTGCGGGGATTCGCAGTTTACAAGGCGGAGGGGGAATTTAATATGGACTCTTCGCGCGTCTACCGGTTCATTCCAGCCGATCCCGATGCGAAAATTGTCTTCAGCTTGGCTGACATGCAACTAAAAACACAAGGCCGGTATTTCGTTACGTCGATCAGCCGTACAAACAATGAAAGTGACCCCATTCTGATGTATCCGTTAACCACACATGATCCGCTGCCATGACCCGGCTGGCTGGCTCCGGCACTGAATTAGCTGACGGGCGTTTAGCTTTAGGCGTTAATCTCAAAAAAGCGTAGATTTGAAAACACTAATATCCCCGATTTTCAATGGCGTTAATTGATGTACAATTACCCAATTCCCTAGCGCGGGCCTTGCGATTACCAAAAAAATCCCCGCGGCGCCAGCAAATAAAAGTCCTGAAAAAATTATTGAAGAAAGCGCGCTTTACCGAATTCGGCCAGAGGTTTCATTTCGACCGGATTATGATGAACCGTCATCTGGTTAAAAGTTTCCAGGAAAATGTGCCCGTGTATGATTATAGTAAGATATATAAAGAATGGTGGTATAAAACGCTGGAAGGTAAACCTGATATCTGCTGGCCTGGTAAAATAAAATATTATGCCCTGAGTTCAGGTACATCTGAGTCAGCCAGTAAATATATTCCGGTAACCAACGACCTGTTAAGGGGCAATCGCATCGTGATGATAAGACAGTTGCTCAGCCTGCGCAACTACCAGGATATTCCTGTAAAAAGCATTGGAAAGGGTTGGCTGATGATCGGCGGAAGCACCGATCTTCAGAAGGGACCCGGATATTATGAGGGCGATCTGAGCGGAATATCTGCCAAAAAGGTACCGTTCTGGTTCAGCCCCTTTTATAAGCCGGGAAAGAAAATTGCAAAAACACGGGACTGGACACGGAAGCTCGAAGAAATTGTGGAGCAGGCGCCCGGATGGGATATCGGATTTGTAGTAGGAGTACCTGCCTGGATACAGATGTGCGTGGAGAAAATCATCGAACGGTATAAACTGAATAATATTCATGAGATCTGGCCCAATCTTGGTTTTTTTGTACATGGCGGCGTTTCTTTCGAGCCCTATAAAATGGGGTTTGAAAAACTGCTGGGTAAACCCATTACATATATTGAAACCTATCTGGCCTCGGAAGGATTTATAGCCTATCAGGACCGCCAGGACGAACGGGGTATGCGCCTGGTAACCAGTCAACACCTGTTCTTCGAATTCGTACCTTTTGATGCAAAGAATTTCGACGGGGATGGGAACATCGTCAAAAATCCGGAAGCGTTGGAGATTCACCAGGTTGAGGAAGGCCGTGATTATGCGCTCCTCATTAGTACTTCAGCAGGTGCCTGGCGATACCTGATAGGAGATACTATACGATTTACCGACAAGGAGAAAAGCGAAATTATTATTACCGGCCGTACTAAACACTATCTCAGCCTGGTAGGAGAACATCTGAGCGTGGACAATATGAACCAGGCCATCCAGTTTGTAAGTGAAGACCTGAATATCTCCATTCCCGAATTTACGGTCGCCGGAGTACCCCATGGCCTTTTCTTTGCACACCAATGGTATGTTGCCTCGGATTCCGACGTAGATCCGGTGGTTCTCCGGGATAAACTGGATGAAAACCTAAAGCGTCTGAATGATGACTACGCAGTGGAAAGAAAGAGTGCACTAAAAGATATTTCAGTGAAAGTGCTGCCACCGGATATCTTTATGGATTTTATGCGGTCATCCGGAAAGGAAGGCGGTCAGCATAAATTCCCGCGCGTACTGAAGGGGAAACTGTTAAAAGACTGGCAAAATTTCCTGGAGGAAGCCAATGAGAAGGCGCATTATTGATTATTTATTAAAATGAGAAATATTCTTCTATTTTCCGGGTTCCGTTATTTTCGTATACCACCGGTAAAATTTATATCGCATGGTCGAAGCCATATTGAAAGGATTAGCGCTCGGAGTCGTGCTCGCATTGTCTGTCGGCCCGATCATTTTCACCATCATCAAACAGAGCATAACAGTTGGCCATAGGGGCGGCTTCAGTTTTGTTGCCGGTGTATGGTTAAGCGATTTTATACTTGTTTTTCTCAGCAATGTCTTTACAGCCTGGGTTGCCCAACTGATGGAACACAAAAGTGCAATCGGCTATGGCGGGAGTGCATTCCTGATCGCCATGGGCGTATATTTTTTCTTTTTTAAAAAAGTCGTTCTAAGAACCACCGAGGGACAACACGCCGATCATTTGAGCACGGGAGAAATGTTCCGGATATTTGCGTCCGGTTTTCTTATCAATACCCTGAATCCCGGGGTCATCATATTCTGGCTTGGCAATGCCTCGATACTTGCGCTGACCCATACACTCAGCGAACGAATTGTCATTTTCTCCGTTTGTTTGCTGATCAATATGTCGGCCGATGTGGGTAAAGTGATGATGGCGGGTAAATTGCGCAAAAAATTAACGGTTCACAATCTTGCCATCATCAATAAAATATCCGGCGCTATTCTGTTTGCCTTTGGATTGTTTTTAATTTATACCGTGCTGGTCAGGAGACATTAGTTGGACGGGTTCGTTTTAATCTTGAGCATGAATAAAATCATTTCGGTTATTTTGTTTCTTGTGCCACTGGTAAGCATTTCCCAAACGGATGTATTGATTCTTCAAAAAAACGGGAGCAATATCATGACTTATGCTCCGGGTATGGAGATTATGATTCATACTGTATATGACCAGTGGCTCGAAGGGACCATCACAGATATGCGCAACGACAGCATATTTATTAATAATAACCCTTTTCATGTTCACGAAATTGATGCGATGCGGAAGAATTTTTCAAAGCTGCATTTACAAACCGGCGGAACGATCCTGATCGTTGCGGGGGTGGGTTTACTTGCCCTGAATGTTATCAATGGTTTATATACGAACGAACCGGCAGGCTCCTGGATCAAGGCATCGGGATGGATAACGGCAGGCGCTTTTATTCTTGCGGGAATTTTGATGAAATCGGCCAGGTTTAAAAATTATCCGATCGGTAAAAAATATACTTTGCACTACCTGAATCTGCGTGCTAAAGATGGGCCCGCCGTTACACCTTTGAAAACAACAGAACCCGCAACGCAACCCGATGCCCATTAAAACAAAAGGTATAGTTCCCAGAACCTGGAGATGGATCAAACGAATCTTCCTGTTTTTATTTTTTGCACAGTTTTTTTATATTCTCATATTGAAATGGGTCAACCCGCCTGTTACCCTGACACAATTAAGTAGTTTACTTCACGGCGATGGGCTAAAAAGAAACTATGTTTCAATGAATAATATTTCACCCTATGCCAAACTGGCTGTGATTTCTTCGGAGGACCAGCTTTTCCCTGACCACGACGGATTCGATTTTAAGTCTATCGAAAAAGCGATGAAACATAATCAGAAAAGTAAATCCTTACACGGAGCGAGCACTATTTCACAACAGGTGGCCAAAAATGTTTTTCTATGGCAGGGCAGAAGCTGGCTGCGGAAAGCGCTGGAAGTGTATTTCACATTTATGATTGAGAAACTCTGGGGCAAAAAAAGAATTCTTCAAATGTATCTCAACGTAAGTGAGATGGGGAAAGGCGTATTTGGGATTGATGCAGCCGCCAGAGTTTATTTCAGCAAACACGCAAAAGAACTGAACCGGAGTGAAGCTGCCATGATTGCCGGTTGCCTCCCAAATCCAAAAGTATTTACGATCCATCCGCTCTCCAAACACGTAGCGGCACGTTATCCCTGGATCCTTGTACAGATGCATCATCTGCAGGATGACCCGGATGTTATTAAACTACTTCAGTAAAGCTTAAGGCTTAAGGCGTAACGCGTAAGGCATAACGCTTAACTTTAAACGCTTAACGCTTTAACGAAATTTACTGCCTTTTGTAATCTTTCATCATAATCTCCCTGAATTTCAACCCAGGGTGTCGACTGATTAATCATCAGATCTTTGTACATAAGGTAGAGCCGTTCCCGTGATTCCAGATCCGGATATTCACGTAATTCATCCGCCACCCAGGGCAGGTCGGTATTACAAAGCAGGTACCCATCGTAATTTCTCTTAACGATTTCGTCCAGTATAAAAGGATGACATTTTCCGAATACATATTCACACCACACTTTCATTACATACATGTCTGTATCGATAAACAGAAGAGGCTTATGTAAGCCGGAACTGATCTGATCCTCCGATTGAAGCTGACCTCTGGCGATCAACGACAGGTCCTCATAGGTATACGGACGTCTTATCTCGAGCAGGTAGTTTCTGGCGTATTCCGGTACCCATTCCGTTTGATAATGCGTGGCCAGCTGTTCACACAGCGTACTCTTGCCGGTGGATTCGGGACCGATCACGACAATTTTTTTAGGCGCTGGCATGCTGGATCTTTTTTCTCCAGGTAATATAACCCATAACCGCAAGTATCAGAAAAACGACATATTGAAAACTGGCGAATACAAGGTGTTTATAAAAATTCAGCGGGATCGAAGCGAGATTGGTAATGATCCACCAGGTCCAGTTATCCAGTTTTTTCTTATTCATAAGCCACATTCCTGTAAAGGCAGCTGCGGAGGTAAAACTGTCGGCAACAGGTACCGTACTATTGGTATAACCGTGAAGAAGAAAATATAGAATAATCCAGCAGGAGAAAAAAAAGATCAGGCTGTTTCTCCAGTCCCTTCCGGTGGATGCTGTGATGGTTAAAACCTTTTTCCCCTCAATTTTACGCGACCACATCGTCCAGCCAATGATACTCATGATCGTATAGTATAGATTGACGGAGGCATCCGCATAGAGTCCATGTATGATGTACAGGGGGACAAACATGCCTGTGCTGATCATTCCGACCGGATAAACCAGAATATTTTCTTTACGGGAAAAAATGACACTCGCTATGCCGGTTAAAACGGCAATAAATTCAAGCCAGGTAGTCTGATGTATGTCATTGAGGAACTGCGATATGATGGGCTCCATTATTCAGCTTCGGCAACCACTTCCCTTACTTCGGGAATCATGCGTTTCATCATGCCTTCAATCCCTGCTTTTAAGGTGATCATGGAAGAGGGACAACCGGAGCAGGATCCCTGCAGCATCAGATTGACAACGCCTTCATTATAACTCCTGAATTGGATGGCGCCACCGTCCATTTCAACAGCGGGTTTCACATAACTTTCAAGTAACTCCTTGATTCTTTTTACCACATCGTCGTCATCGGCACCTATCGCATTACCATCTGAATGTGCGATTGTAATTTCTTCTTCATTCACTACCGGTTTGCCGTCTTCAAGGTATTCCTTCAGGAATTGGCGGATGGATGGAATCACGTCTGCCCAGTCTGTGTCGGTGGTTTTCGTAAGGGTTACAAAATTACTGGCGATGAAAATGCTCTTAATAAACGGAAAACCAAATAACTCAACCGCTAAAGGAGATGGCCTGGCGGACTCAACATCAGGGAAATCAATGCTCTTACCAGGATATAAAAGTTTATTTGCAACAAACTTCATTGTCTCCGGATTAGGGGTCATTTCCGTATAAATGCTGATGACCGGGTTGCCTGTTTTAATCATAACGCTTGGTTGAAATGCAAATTTAGTCCTTTTTGGGGTGAAAGCTTAGCGCCTTTACGACTAATCGCGTTCGGGTTTCACTTTACGAGCAACAATCCGGGTATATCGAAAGTTGGAAATATGGGCAGAAATGATCAAAATAACGGCAAAAGGGAGTAAAATCAGCTCATAAACATGCCAATATTGCTTGGCAAACAGGAAAATCATACCGGCGGAAAACAGCAAAAAGGGAACCGGGCTGCGATGATGACGCCTGAATCCATGCCGAAGGGCCAGTATCCCAACCACAAAAGCCAGCAGGATCATCCCGGATTCAAACCAGAAATTATGAATAATATTGACCCCGAATACGGATAATCCGGATAGGAAAAGGGGCAGGATCGCACAATGCACGGCACAGGCGAGGGAAGCCCCTATTGCAAACAGATCTGGATTAATCTTGAATCTCATATTTGACCTGCAAAGATAGTTTATACATCTAAAGGTTGCGTTGCCGGATTCTGAACTAATTTTACGGATATGTCGAAGAAAATCTGGTTTTATTCAGTGTTTTTTACTTTACTGATTGTGGGCTTTTATATCGCTCTTACGAAGATAATTCCGGGTTATGGCAGGGTGGCCCTGCCCGTTTTAAACAGGGTACAGGCGTTTTCATTTCTCGATCAGAATGGAGACCGGATATCCAACAAAGACGTGAATGGCAAAGTATATCTGGCAGAATTTTTTTTTACAACATGTCCGGGCATTTGCCCGAAGATGAATACCAACCTTCGCCCGGTATATGATAAATATAAGAATGATTCGAATTTTGTAATCCTCTCACATACAGTCAATCCGACAACGGATTCTGTTGGCAGGCTAAAAAAGTACGCTGATTCGCTGGGCGTTACTGCCCCTCATTGGATTTTCCTGACCGGCAGAAAGGATTCTTTATACCTGGCGGCGCGACTGAGTTACCTGCTTGATGATCCAAAAAACAATGTTTCGCCAATCGACGACCAGTTCATTCACACGCAGTATTTTGCCCTCGTGGACAAAAACGGTCAGGTACGATCGATCATTGACGGGCTGAAAAAAGATGAACTGGCAGAAATGGATAAGGAAATCGGGCAGTTGCTGAAGGAGTAGCGGACTGAATTAAACAGGGCTTCAAACAGAAAGCCCCGATGTGGAAACACCGGGACTTTTGGTTAAGGCTCTGATTAGTAGCTATTTTGAATAAATTGTTTCGAATTCGTTGATGCAAATATAAAGGCCTGTAACCAATCGTGCAAGAAACTTCACTACCATTTTCGTGGTATTTTTACGATTACCAATTGTTTAACTAGTCAGTATTACCCTGCTGTAACAGGGCCTTCATTTCTTTTTCTATAAAGTCCATTAACTCTTTAATATAGGTCCCGGAAAAATCAAATTTCAGTCCGGCTGCTTCATACAATTCCGGAAGTGTTTTAGTGCCTCCCAGTGAAAGGGCCTGTACATAATGATCCAGCGCGCTGTCCTTATTTTTTTTAAACTGCATCCATAATCCGATAGCACCGAGTTGTGCAATTCCATATTCAATATAATAAAACGGTACTTCAAATAAATGTAATTGCTTCTGCCAGGTATTCTTCTGATATTTTTCAAGTCCGCTCCAGTCAACTGTTTTGGAGTTGAACTCCTGATAAATCCGATACCAGTTCTGGGTTCTTTCTTCCAGGGTATGATTCGGATTTTCATAAATCCAGTGTTGAAATTTATCAATGGTGGCGATCCACGGGAAAATAGTAATGACTCTCTCGAGCTGCTGAATTTTTGCGCGGCGGAGCTCTTCGGGATCTTCGAAATAGATTTCCCAGTTCTCCATACTGAAAAGTTCCATGGCCATACTGGCCACTTCTGCAATTTCCATCGGGTATTCCTTGAACGCACTCAGCTCCAGGTGATGCGAAAGAAATGAATGTATGGCGTGACCGCCCTCATGCACCATCGTCGTAACGTCGTGCATTTGTCCGGCCGCATTCATAAAAATAAACGGCGCTCCGGTTTCCGCAAGCGGGCAGTTATACCCGCCAGGGGCCTTGCCAATACGGCTTTCCAGGTCAAAGCGGTTCATTTTCTTCATTGTCAGTAAACAGTCCGCGAAGAAAGGTCTGAGCCGGCTAAAACAAAAAACGGTTTTTTCCAATAGTTCTTCGCCTGTTTTAAACGGATGAAGAGGCTGCTGACCCGCAGGCTCTGCATCGAGATCCCAGGGTCTTAATGTTTCGAGTCCGAGTTTATTTTGTTTGTATTTATTTATAATTTCTACCAGTGGCAGCACATGTTGTTTTACTGAATCATGAAAACGGAAACAATCTTCTTTTGTATAATCAAAACGGCCCATTTCCACAAACTTATAATCGCGGAAATTTAAAAATCCTGCGTTCCGTGCCATCTGATCACGTCGTGTAACCAACTGGGTAAATAAATTATTTAAAGCTTCCTTATCCTGAAGTCTGCGATCGTTTACTTTATGATACACTTCTTCGCGCAGATTGCGATCCGGGTTTTCCAGAAATTTCATGGCCTGCTGTAAAGTGTATTCCTGATCTTTTATCGTAACGGTCATTTTTCCGGAGATGGCGCCAAACTGCTGACCAAGTACACTGAGTTCGGATTGAATCGGAATATTTTCCTCCCGAAAGAGTTCAATACTCTTCTTTACTGAACGCAGGTAAGTAAAATATTTCTGTTTATCTAACGAACCGGTAAGAGGGGAATCCACGAGTTTTCTGTTCAGGCGGTCAGCGTAGGGTTGAATCTTCGGCTGAACCTCCATCATGAAATAAGTGAAATTATCCTGGAGCTTTTTATCTTCGGTGTTGCAGGTCATCCGGATATGTCGCCAGGAAACGTCTTCACTGATAACAGCTTCCAGCTCACTCATATCTTTCAACCATTTCTCGAGATCGGCGCCGCTGTTCAAAGGTCTTTCGGCCAGATCTTCAAAATAGGAAGAAATGGAATTCCAGTCACTGATCACAAAATTTTCGGGAAGAAAAACCCGCTTTGGTTTTTCAATATTTGCAGACAAAGTCTTCGACATTTTTGAATTTTTGGGTAGGATGATGGTCCGATTGATGGTCGGAATTGAAATGAAAATTATTTCTTTTTGGGCGCCGGTTTTTTAGCGGATGCTTTTGTTGCTGGTTTTTTTTCAGCTTTGGAAGGCGCTGATTTTTTTGCTGCGACTTTCTTCGCCGGTTTTTCTTCCGCAGCTTCTTTTTTTGCGGTTGTTTTTTTGGCGGGCTTTGATTCCTCCGTCTTTACAGGTGTTGGTTTTTTTCCTGGTTTAGCTTCTTCCGGTGCTTTCTTTTCTGCTTTGGTATCAGCCTTTGCAGGTGCAGCTTTTTTCACCGGCTTTTCTTTTATTGGTTCAGGTGTTTTCTCTTCGGGTTCATCTTCTGCGACAGGTTCAGACAATTTGATCTCAACTTCATTTTTGACGAGTGCGGAATACCATTTAACCATCTTTTTTAAATCACTGGTATATACACGTTCAAAATCGAGTTCGGGGTAAACTTTTTCGAAATAAGATTTCAATTCTGCTGCGTCCTTTTCATCCGGCAGTTTTTCCTTACCACCTTCCATGGCTTTGAGTACATCAACCAGGTTTACGTTATGCCGGGTTGTATAAACTTCAATGCTTTCGAGATGCGAAAACTGGTGCACCCTGCTGGAAACAAAACGAGTGCTTTTGTCATCCAGGGAACGAACGATACCACCATCTGATTTACTGCTGATCAATTCAAAAAGACCCGGCAGTCCGGTTATAGCAATGATCTTGGAATATTCCATATTTGAAGGCTGAATTTTTTAAGTGGTGCAAGTTAAACATAAAATAGGAACTCCGAATTCCGGGCTCCCGGGTATCCCGCTTAATTCGTTCGGTTTAAGGGTGGTATGGTTTTTTTAGGAGTTTATAAACACCAAAAAACCTTTTATGGAAAAGTCACAGGAAGTTATTGAGGTATTGAATGATCTTGTAATGATTAATAATGATCGAATCACCGGGTATCAACGTGCCATCAAGGAATTGAAGCAGAATGATTCGGATTTAAAGTCACTTTTCGATCATATGATCGTAGAGAGCCAGCAAATTAAGTCGGACTTAGCACACGAAATCCAGGTTTTACACGGCGATGTGGAGAGCGGAAGCACCGAAATGGGTAAAATTTACCGCGCATGGATGGATGTAAAAGCCATTTTTACAGGTGAAAACAGGCATACAGTTCTCTCAAATTGTGAAGCCGGCGAGGATGCCGCTCAAAAGGCATATAAAAAAGCATTGGAAACAGACCGGCTGCCAGGTTTTCTAAGAGAGCTCCTGACCCGGCAGCAGGAAACTCTCAAACAGTCTCATGATGAAATCCGGGATCTGAGAAATCAATATGCATGAACAAGAATACTAAAGGATAAGCAAAGATGGTCCCGGACTAACCCGGGTGGATAAAAACCTTTCATATGAAGATACCTGTGAAAGGTGTGGTTTTAAGCAAAAGACCTGGTGAGAACCAGGTCTTTTTTATATGAGTTGTATAATAATCGTTTATGATTACCTTCCTCTGCCGCCACCTCCGGAATGTGATCCGCCACCGCCCCCGGAAGAACGGGCACCACCACCTCCACCACCGGAAGGGCGTGAACCACCGCCACCGGACGGATGATATCCGCCGGAAGGGCTGGATGGAATTCGTTGAAAATTTTGCGTGCGCATTTCCCCGCGACTCCGGTCCATTTGCATGCGATTTAAATTCTGGACCTCGGGCCTCGTATTATTAACGGGAGACCAGGTTCTGTTCTGCCGCTGCTGCCAATTGCTGTTCGACTGCGGCCGTTGATAAACATTCCCCTGACGGTCAGAATATATGGAAGGATGTGTGGATCCGGTAACATTGTTCATACGCGACGGACTTCCGTTGCCGCCCGGACGATTATTAAATGAACCACTGCTGCCGGGCCTTGCCCCGCTGCTGTTTGATCTCGGAGTTGTGTTTCCGCCCGTATTGGCAGCATTGGTAGACGGCCGGTTGTAATTCATAGTACGGTTGGCAATTCCACCGGCCCGGTAATAGCTCTGGCTGGCTACGCCACTCCGATTCCTGTACACATTGTTCGCATAGTTCACATGAACATTATTGTGTACATAGAAGTTGTTTCCGTAAAACCCATAAGGTCTTGCACCACCATGCCAGCCACCCCAATATGCCGGGTGATAACAGGAAGGACCCCACCATCCACAACCGTGATATCCATATCCATAGTAAGGGTAGCCGTATCCGAAACCAAATCCGATGCTGAACCAGGCGGAACTATATCCCCATCCGAATCCCCAACCGAAATACGGAGTATACGCAAAGTTGAATCCCCATGACCAAGGTCTTGGATAATAATAAGCACCATACCAGGGAGCATAATAGAACCCGGTTCCGTAAACAACGGTTGGCCCATAAACATAGCTATTGAGGTATCCGGGCGTATATCCCATATAGGCATAGTTGGGATCCACATCATAAATATTCACATATTTTGCATTGTAAACCGGATAGTTAGGCGGAATCAGGTCTACATCTACCGGCCTGACGGTGCTCACAACAAATGGCCCGCTGGCATTATCTGAAACAAACCATACCCCGTTATCTACAACATAGAAGCGGCCATCACCGCCGTTGCGTAAAACGGTCGATGAAGTATTTACGGCATATTGCAAATTGGTTCCTTCTATATCAGTAAACTTGGGCCGGCCATCGTAAGTAACCGAAGTGGTAGTTGTATGACGATCTATTTTCGCCGTCTGGGGAATTTCAGCGTCCATAACGGCATCACGTGCCGCATCTGTGCCAGCCACGCTGGCCAACACATTATCTTTTGGTGATCCGGGAGGGATCTTTGCAAAATCACCCGGCAGCTGATCGGACGCGATATAGGTCCAGGCATCTGAATTCAGATTTTTTGTACGGAACCATCTGCCAGATATCAGGACGAAATACTGCTGCGAGTTATCATCCATAAAAATATCATTGTCAGAATTACTCATATATAACAGGTTCGTCCCCTGTATCGGCGTAAAATTGGGTTCACCATTGGATTGAATGAGTTCCGCCGGCACCGTGCTGACAATAATGTTCGGAACTACGTTCGGATCTGCCGCAGTATTGCTGTTCTTTGCACCGTTATTCTGCGATTTGCTTATAATCTGGCTTTCGACATTGTGGATCTTTTCCGGTACCTGGCCATTGGTATAGTCATATGGGCCAGCGGCAGAATTGGAGACATACCAGTGCTTTGCCCCGTAGAGATAAAACCGGCCATCGTCGTTTTTAACGATTGTAAAAGGAGTATTCACCACCACATCGAGCATCAGATCCTTATTATTTTGCAGTTTAGGTTCTCCGTCAATTAAAACCAGCATTGTCGGCTGGGTTACGAACATCACTTTCGGAGGTTTATTGGAAATACCCTGGGAAATTTTGGTCTCCTGTTGATTCTGATTTAAAGTAGCTACAATGGCATCCAGAGAAATAGTCCCGACAGCCTGTGGAAACTGGGTTTCAAGCGCGTCATCGATATAGTCAATGGTATCCTGACCTTCGATAGCGGGAATCCGGATCGACGTTACATCGAGCGAACTGAAAGTCAGGGTGCGGTTATCCCGGTCAGTTTCTACCTTGCCCGTGGCCCAAAAAGCTCCAAAAACCGGGTCGTTGCTTCCATTCTCCAGGATGGAAATAGCTGAACGGAACATGAGAGTATTACCCTTGAATGACTCCGGCTCCGGCTCGTAGATTTTAATCTGGGTGCCATTCGCCGTATTGATCTGCTTAGGCCAGTCATCGCCGGCCCGGCAGAAACTAAAAGCCAAAAGACAGGCGGAAATCAGAAAGAATTTCAGGCTTAACTGTTTCATAAAATTTTTTTAGGCTTAACGCTTAAGGGTTAATGCTTAAGGAGGTTATTTATTAATCAATTCTGGTATATTAATAAGACTAAAATGATGCCTCAAAGTTTACTGTATTTCCTAAAAGGAAATGTTAATTCAGCATGAAACCAAATGTTAACGCATTTTACAGCATAAGATGTATAACAGGGCGTTATAGTTTTTCACCTTAACCAACCATTCACCAGTAGTTAATTACGCTTCAGCGGGCAAACATCAATGCGCTTCCAGCCAGTTCAGGCCGGAACCGATTTCCGCTTCAGCGGGTACATCATTAGGTAAAAGCAGGGCAGTTTGCATGCATTCAATAATGATCGGCTTGATCATTTCTGCCTCATCAACATGTGCATCGAAAACGAGTTCGTCATGCACCTGCAGCAGCATCTTTGATTTGAAATGATTTTTCTTAAAAGTCTCATGTATGCGGATCATCGCCATTTTGATCATATCTGCTGCGGTTCCCTGGATGGGGGAATTGATGGCGTTTCTTTCAGCAAATCCACGCACGGTGAAATTGCCCGAGTTAATATCACGCAACCATCGCTTACGGCCCATCAGGGTTTCGACATAGCCATTTTCACGGGCAAACTGAATTGTACTATCCATGTACTTCTGAATATTGACAAATTGCTTTTTATAATTATCAATGATTTCTTTGGCTTCCGTTCTGGATATGCCCAGATTATCCGCCAGACCAAAAGCACCCTGCCCGTAAATGATTCCAAAATTTACACTCTTCGCCCGGTAGCGCATTTCCTTGGTCACGTCTTTTTCATCAACATTAAATACTCTGGCGGCAGTCGCTGTATGTATGTCTTTTTTTTCTTTAAATGCGAGACACATATTCGGGTCTCCGCTTATAGCAGCAACAATCCGCAGTTCGATCTGTGAATAGTCGGCAGAGATTAATACATGATTTTCATCTCTTGGTATAAATGCCTTGCGGATTTCCCGACCCCTTTCTGTCCGAACGGGAATGTTCTGCAGGTTGGGGTTATTACTGGAGAGCCGGCCCGTAACTGCAACGGCCTGCGCATAACTGGTATGGACGCGCCCCGTTTTCTGGTTGATGATTGCCGGCAGCGCATCCACATAAGTGGATTTTAATTTCGTTAACTCCCGATAGGCCAGAATATCATCTACAATTTTATTTTGATTGGCAAGTTTTAAAAGAACGTCCTCTCCGGTTGCATACTGACCCGTTTTTGTTTTCCTGGCTTTCGGATCCAGCTTTAGTTTGTCAAATAATACTTCCCCAAGCTGCTTGGGGGAGGATAAATTAAATCGCACCCCCGCCTCCCGGTACACATTTTCTTCCGCCGTTACCGCTTCTTTTTCCAATTCTTTTGAATATTCTTTAAGAAAATCCATATCCACCCGGATGCCCTCAAACTCCATTTCAGCCAGCACTTTCACAAGCGGGTTTTCAACCTCTTCAAATACTTTCCGAACAGCTTTTTCGTCCAATAAGGGGTGGAATTTATTTCTTAACTGGAGTGTGATGTCCGCGTCCTCGGCAGCATATTCTGAAATTTTTTCAATTGCCACGTCGCGCATATTGCCCTGCCCTTTTCCTTTTTTCCCGATCAGTTCTTCAATATGAACCGGATCGTAACCAAGATACTGCGCACTCAGCAAATCCATACTTCTTTTGCCTTCCGGATCTATCACATAATGTGCAAGCATGGTATCGAAGATTTTACCCTTAATCTCGATTCCATACCATTTTAAAACCAGCATATCGTATTTAACATTCTGGCCGATCCAGATACGTTCGGGATTTTCAAATAATGGATCAAACTCTGTGAGGACTTCAATCACTGCATCCCGGTCTGCGGATACCGGCACATAATACGCTTCCCCGGGTTTCCACGAAAAACTTAATCCTACGAGCTCGGCATTATTTGCATCGATGCCCGTTGTTTCTGTATCAAATGAAACTTCATTTTCACTCAACAACTGGGTTATAAGGGACATTCTTTTTTCCGCCGTATCAGCACAGATATAGTTATGAACCGTATTATTAATGTTTTTTTCGGCATGAACAGGGGTGGGTTCAGGTGTCTCCGTTTCTTTAACCGGAATGGCAACCGCGTTTCCGAAAAGATCCTGCTGCACGCCTTCCGGTACCGGTTTCTGGCCATTTGCGCCGGGGAGTTCCTCTCCCAGGATCCTCTTTGCAGTAGTGCGGAATTCAAGATCCGTGAATATTTCCAGGAGTTCATCCCGGTTCCATTCTTTTATTCTGAAGTCCTCTTCATGAAACTGGACGGGTACATCTGTGATAATCGTAGCCAGTTTTTTACTCATGAGAGCAAGCTCTTTTCCGGCTTTTACTTTCTCCCCAACAGCTCCTTTGATATTTTCCGCATTGGCCAGGACATTTTCGAGACTGCCATATTCCGCCAGTAATTTCGCGGCGGTTTTCTCACCGATTCCGGGGATGCCGGGGATATTGTCCACTGCGTCACCCATGAGGCCAAGTATGTCTATAACCTGGGGAATGTTTTTAATATTCCATTTTTGTAACACTTCATCCGGACCAATGATCTCCACATCTCCGCCCTGATAACCCGGTTTATAAATCTTAACTTTTTCACTCACGAGCTGACCGTAATCCTTATCCGGAGTCACCATAAATACTTCGTACCCTGCAGCTGCGGCCTGTTTGCTAAGCGTGCCGATTACGTCATCGGCTTCGTAACCATCGAGTTCCATAATGGGGATATTGAACCCGCGAACAATCTTTTTGATATCCGGAATGGCGATTACCAGATCTTCCGGCGCTTCCTGCCGGTTGGCCTTGTAATCTGTGAAATCAATATGCCGGTCAGTCGGCGCTTCCGTATCAAAACATACAGCCATATGGGATGGCTTTTGATTGTTTATCAGTTCAACGAGGGTATTTGTGAAACCAAATTGAGCATTTGTATTTTTCCCTCTTGAGCTGATGCGGGGTGAGCGGATCAAAGCATAATATGCCCGAAAGATCAGTGCCATCGCGTCGAGCAAAAACAATTTCTTGTTCATAATCCATCTTAGTTTTTCAATTCCGTTAATTTCTTCTGAAGGGAAAACATACTATCCCGTAATCGCGCTGCTTCCATAAAATCAAGATCACGGGCGGCTTTTTCCATTTCCTTTTTTATTTTCGAAATGGCTTTTTCCATTTGAGGTATTGTCCGGTATTCGGCCTCTTCTTCTGCAGCGATCATCACCGGATCCTGGTCTGCCGCAATAGCATAAGGGTTCTTTTCATCAAAACCCTTAATGTCAAGTACAGATGTGGAAGCGAATACATCCTGCCTCGATTTCAGGATTGTTCGCGGTGTGATGCCGTGTGCTTCATTATACCTTACCTGTTTTTCACGCCTGCGACTCGTTTCATCAATCGTACGCTGCATACTTTCTGTCATCTTATCCGCATAAAAAATCACGAGACCGTCCACATTACGTGCAGCCCGCCCGGCAGTCTGGGTGAGAGATCGTTCATTGCGGAGAAATCCTTCCTTATCCGCATCCAGAATTGCAACCAGAGTAACTTCCGGAAGGTCAAGACCCTCTCTCAGGAGGTTCACACCCACGAGCACATCGATTTCTCCCAAACGCAACTGGCGGAGAATTTCTACCCGTTCAAGGGTATCCACCTCGCTATGGATATATTTGGATTTTATGTTGAGGCGGTGCAGGTATTTGTCCATTTCCTCAGCCATTCGTTTGGTCAGTGTAGTAACCAAAATGCGGCCTCCGCTGGTAATGCGTTTGTCAATTTCATCCAGTAAATCGTCAATCTGATTTACACTGGGGCGAATTTCAATCGGGGGATCCAGTAATCCAGTAGGCCTGACAACCTGTTCAACTACAACCCCACCGCATTTTTCGAGTTCATAATCGCCGGGGGTGGCCGATACATAAATGGTCTGATCTGTTAAGGATTCGAATTCGTGAAAATTGAGCGGACGGTTATCCAATGCAGAAGGCAGTCGAAATCCATAGTCCACAAGAACCAGCTTTCTGCTCCGGTCGCCGCCATACATACCACTTACCTGGGGTATTGTCTGGTGACTTTCATCCACCACACACAAAAAATCTTTTGGAAAATAATCGAGCAGACAGAATGGTCTGGTGCCAGGTCGTCTGCGATCAAAAAAACGCGAATAGTTTTCCACACCATTGCAATAACCGAGTTCACGGATCATTTCAACGTCGAAATTTACCCGCTCGCTCAAACGTTGCGCTTCAATAAATTTGCCGGCGTTTTTAAAATAGCTTACCTGTGCTGCCATTTCATCCTGTATTTCGGCAAGCACCTGAGTAATCATATCTTTTGGCGCCAGGTAAAGATTTGCCGGAAAAACGGCCGCATTATCCATAGGCATTATCCGCTTGCCCGATTTCATCTCAAAACTTTCTATTTCCTCAATCTGATCACCAAAGAATGTTACGCGATATCCATAATCCAGATAGGGCAGGTTAATATCAATGGTATCTCCCTGAACCCGGAACGATCCGCGTTTAAATTCTATCTGATCGCGATTATAAAGTGCATTTACAAGAGAATGCAAAAATCCCTGTCTCGATAATGTTTGCCCGCGCTTGATGCGCACAATTCCGTTTTCAAATTCTTCCGGGTTACCGATACCATAAATACAGCTCACGGAGGCAACTACAATTATGTCACGCCGGCCACTCAGCAGCTGCGTGGTTGCCTGAAGACGAAGTTTATCGAGTTCTTCGTTGATGGAAAGATCTTTTTCTATATACGTATCACTTACCGGCATATATGCTTCCGGCTGATAATAATCATAGTAAGAAACGAAATATCCTACCGCATTATCCGGAAAAAACTGTTTGAATTCACCGTAGAGTTGCGCAACAAGCGTTTTATTGTGCGTCAGGACAAGCGTGGGTCTTTGCACCTGCTCGATTACTTTAGCAATCGTAAAAGTCTTTCCGGATCCGGTCACGCCAAGCAGGGTCTGATATTTTTCTCCTTCCGTGAGACCTTTAACAAGATGATGTATGGCCTCCGGCTGATCTCCTGCGGGAGTATACGCTGAATGGACTTTAAACTCCATTTTTCTTCAAATTTGGGGAACCTGTAAGTTAAGGATTTTACCAGTAAAATTATAGACTCACGAGTCGCAGGGCGGTTAGTTTTGTGTCTGGTTTTTCTTCTTTTTGCCGGCCTTGTTGAAGGGATCCCAGCTGATTTTGATTTTACCGTCAGCCCCTCTTTGCGCCCGGAGGCGGGCACTGACACCGGTCTTACTGAAAATGCCTTTGTTCACAAGAACAGAGTCTTTATTTGCCTTGAGGTTACTGAGTGGAACCTGGATACTGAGATCGGGTCCGGTTTTCGTGTTATACATTCCTTCCACAAACATCGTAAGAACGTTTGAGCGGATCTCCATCCGGTTAACCTTAATATTATCGCCATTAATTTCCAGCAGGTCATGCAGGTCGGCAAACTGTATGTCCGAAAAATTCCGGCTTTTAAAAACTGTTTCCTGTATTTTCTGTACCGGTTCAAAATTTATCAATTGCCCATTAGCAATATTAAATTTTACAAACCCCTTGAGTTCTCCGGGTATAAGCTGGGCCCGGGTGGTAACGCCTCCCTGCATGGTTATGTCTGCCGTCAGACTGCCTGCGAGATTTTTATCGGTTGGAGAATGCATTCCGAAATTATTAAAGGCATAAAAAATCTTGCTCACATTTACGTCCCTCAGTTGAGCTTTAAAGGAAAATGGATTTGAGGAAGGTTCATTACGAAGAATACCCTGCATGGAAATACTTCCGCCCGCATGCCTGAGTTTGATATCCTTCAGGTTAATAAAATTATCGTTCATTATCATTGCGGCCTGCAGATTATCTGCATAAAACTTTTTATAAATCAGTTGTTTGGCGTTCAGGGTTAAATTAAAGTCGGCGGTCTCCAGCAGGTGGGTAAACGCCGTCAGCGTCTGGGCAAACGAAGATTTTTTCTTCCTGGAAACAGACACCACCTGCTTCGGTTTCAGGTAAGAAATAAAATCGTTTAGGTTCAATTTGTTTGAGCGAATACTCCAGTCCAGCGCAAGTTTATTGTTTTTCTGATTGATGAGGTAAAACAGGCTTTTCAGACTGCCATTCATGACCAGATCGGTATTGCCGGAATTCAGGTTCAGATTATCAACAATCATATCTTTTCCGGTAAAGCGGATATTCCCATTCCCATTTGAAAAACTGATATTTCTGGGTACGTAGTCGATGGACGCGGAATCCAAAGTAAAACTTCCGGTAATCATTCTCAGACTGTCATAAATACTTTCCAGAGAACCCCTATAACCTATATTTATTTTTCCCAGACCTTTTGTGAATGCCATTTCAGTCTCATCCAGGTAGCTGTTCATATTCTCCAACTGAAATTCAGAAATGATGTGCATATTCATTCTGGGATGAATCAGGTCGCGGATAACTACAGAGTCGCATTTGAAATCAATTTTTTCCAGGCTACCAGATAATGGATAAAAATGCATCACGGTATTTGAGTCTTCGTGTCCGCGCCCTTTTATTTCTTCATTATTAAAGGTTGCGGTAAAGGAACTGTTACCAATAGTTACGTAAGGTGTGTTGATTGTCCTGTTTTCTACTTTCAGTTTCAGGTGAATTAAAGGTGTTTTATACTCCGGTTCCGAATTATCGAGCGAGCCCGTAAGATGTTTGATAGATCCTGAAATATTATAGGGGTCCAGTTTGACCCGTATATTTTGGGATAGGAAAGAGGCAGCTTTTTTGAATGGCAGTTCGTCGGTTTCCCAGGAGAGTAAAAAAGGCGTTGGAACTTCCGCCAGGAAGAATTTGCCGGTAAAAATAAAAGGCTGACGATCCACCGCCAGTTTAATTTTTTCAAACTGGAGAATTTTTGAATCCCGGTTGAATCTAAATTGAAATTTACCTGCTACCGTTTTTCCTTCCAGGAATGGACCCTTTTCAGGATTAAAAACCATTTTCTCAATTTTACAATCCAGATTGGCATTGATTTTTAATGTGGGATCGTCATCTTCAGTCTGAATATTGCATTCAAGTTTCGGGATCGTATAGTCAAAGATCTTTTTTTTGTCATCTTTGTCAATCACGAGGCTGCCGTTATTTATTTCAAGGATTGGATAGCCGGGATTTTTTGGGGCGTTGTTTTTTGACGGTTGATTTTTTTTAAACAGGGACGTATTAGTATAGCCCGTGGAGTCCGTGTAAATGTAGATTTTCGGTTCTACCAACTGAACACGCCCTATGTTTATTTTCCCCACAATAAGTTTGAAAAAATCCAGTGTGGCATAGATCCGGGAGGCATAGAGCAGATTATGGTGGTGTTGGTACCAGAGACTGTCCCGGAGTGTCAGGGAGTCGATCGTGAAAGCGATACGCGGGAAAGTGTGCCTAAAGCCAATGCTGATATCCTTAATATGAACGGTTCCGCCATTCAGGCTTTTTTTGGCTTCTGATTCAATAAAGGATATGACCTCCTTTTTATGCTGCTTGAGGTAAATCCAGCCACCAATAAAAGCAAGCAAAACGATGGCGAGCAACACAGCCAGAATCCGTAAACTTATCTTAATCCATTTATTCACATGATCAGGTTTAATACGGCCAAATTCTCAGCGTGAATTAAAGATAGCAAGAATGAAACTACCTTGGCGCCCTCTTCAGATAGAGTGAATAATCCGGTTGTATCACATCATAGTCCTGATGCATGAGCGGTGAGGTAAGCAGGAAATCAGCGGTTGACCTGTCGCATGCAAATGGAATATTCCAAACCACTCCCAGGCGGAGAAGTGCTTTAATATCGGGATCATGAGGCTGGGCTTCCATAGGATCCCAGAAAAAGATCAGCACATCGATTTTTCTTTCGGCAATGCGGGCTCCTATTTGCTGGTCGCCTCCAAGCGGTCCGCTCATGAACTTTGTGATTGGAAGACCAAGCGCTTTCTCAAGCAGTTTACCGGTGGTGCCGGTCGCAAAGAGCCGGTGCATTGAAAGTACCGACTTGTTATAAACAGCCCATTCGATGAGCTCCGTCTTTTTATTGTCGTGGGCAACCAGTGCAATCCGTTTGCTGCTGCCCATTTTATAGATGCTCATGTTGAGGGGTTTATTTGCAATTTAAGCTTTAAGACGGGGGTCTGCACATTTATACGATAGCAGGAAAAAAAATCCTGCCGGGAATTTTTAGATTTTTCTTACGGTTGCTGTTTCGCAGCAAATCCTTGTCTGTAGCGGCTTTCAGGAACAAATAAGCAAAAGGGTTTTTAACGCATTCTTCCTTGTGTTCAAATTGTTTTGAGGAATTGTTTAAGGATCGGCATGGATTTTGTTCACAGCTTATCCACATTTACTATCCCATGAAGGAACTTCAGTTGTGGCTGTTATCGGCATTTGTTTGCTGCGCATTAATGGCTCAGTCCCCGGAAAAACTTTCTACTGCTTCGGTTGTCGAAGTTAATTCAGCATTTAACTTTTTTACGGTAACTCCCCAAAACGGTCAGGCAATTTTGCGTTGGTCAGTACCGCCCGTAAAATCGGAAGACTTTTTTATTGTAGAAAAAAGTTCCGATGCTCTGCACTTCGAAATGTTGAGTGCCCTGGATGCCTCCTCAGCGGGAATGGATTCTGTTTATTCCCTGACAGATAACGCGGTTGGAAGTGGTACCGTTTCTTACCGCATCCGTATTACCGGTAAGGACGGCAAAGAGCTTTGTTCAAAAACAGTTAATATGAATACTGCTCCGGTTGCTGATTTCAGATTTTATCCAAACCCGGTGGACAAACTCTTAATCATCCGGTCTGCGCATGCCCTGAACATTCAGGTAGTGGATTCATTCGGTGCGGTTTGGTTTTCGCAGGAAGTGGAAGCAGGAATGCAAATTGTTAATGTGTCTTCTTTACAAAAAGGAATTTATATTCTGAATGCAACGGACAAAACAACGAATACCGTTATTTCAGAGCAATTGGTAAAAAATAATTAAAGAATCGCAGGTAATTGATTAAGCTCCTTGCAGATCTGGAACTTTACGTATATCTTTACCTCGGTTTTTCATAGGATATTGGATTTTAAAACGGGGTTGAATTTTTATTCTGACCCCTTTTTTTATGCTCCTTCCTCATTGTACAAACATCCATTCGCTACAAACAAAAAAGGCTGTCCTTTCAGACAGCCATTATACTTACCAACCCAGGTATTTAATATCCTTGACTCATTTCTCCGAAACCCCACCTTCCTGGGTATCTTTGATTTTAGCGCGGATCTTCACTTCTATTTCTGCTGCCAATTCCGGATTGTCGTGGAGTAACTGGCGAACCGAATCGCGGCCCTGACCGAGTTTATCTGATCCATAGCTGAACCAGCTACCACTTTTCTGGATGATTCCGAATTCAACGCCCATATCAATCACTTCTCCCATTTTTGAAATCCCCTCTCCGAATATGATATCAAATTCTGCGCTGCGAAATGGCGGAGCCACTTTATTTTTAACCACTTTTACTTTTACATGGTTACCGATGGCTTCCTCACCGTCTTTTATCTGAGTCATCCGACGGATATCCAGGCGAACAGAGGCATAAAATTTTAAGGCGTTCCCACCGGTAGTCGTTTCCGGATTTCCAAACATCACACCGATTTTTTCACGAAGCTGGTTAATAAAAATACAAATGGTATTTGTTTTGCTGATCGTGGCGGTAAGCTTTCGCAGGGCTTGCGACATCAGACGGGCGTGAAGCCCCATTTTGCTGTCACCCATTTCTCCTTCCAGTTCACCTTTGGGAACAAGGGCGGCGACAGAATCTATCACGACAACATCAAGCGCACCTGAAAGAATTAGCCGGTCAGCAATTTCCAAAGCCTGTTCGCCATAGTCCGGCTGGGAGATCAGGAGATTATCTACATCCACGCCCAGCTTGCGGGCATAGTTACTGTCAAACGCATGCTCAGCATCAATGAATGCGCACATTCCGCCTTTTTTCTGGGCTTCGGCAATCACATGGGTGGCGATCGTAGTCTTGCCGGACGATTCAGGTCCATAGATTTCAATAACGCGGCCACGGGGTAAGCCGCCGATGCCCAGCGCCACATCCAGACCGATGGAACCGGTTGAAACAACTTCCATTGGTTCGGTACTTTTTTCATTCATCATCATCACACTTCCTTTCCCAAAGTCCTTGTCTATCTTATCTATTGTCAGCTTAAGCGCCTTTAATTTTTCTGCGTTTGACATGGTGTAATTTTTAGTCGTTCAAAGTAGTTGATTCCTCAAAGCTAGGATAAATATTTTATTCACACTAATTTATTTAGTAAAATAAACTAATTAATTTGGCCTCCCGTTTTTGATCCTGCCCCCTGTTATTCCGGCCATTCATGGTCTAAAGGAAGAGTAGCCGCTAATCGATTCCGGGTTATTGGCTGACTGATGGTAAAGAGACGGAAATTCAGAACTTAAGTCAATACCACGAATGTGGTAAATTTGAAACATGAACCGCATCGACCGTCTATTCGGAATCCTGACCTTATTGCAGTCGAAAAAATTTGTCACCGGCGAAAAAATTGCAGAAAAATTCAGTATCAGCGTGCGGTCCGTATACCGGGATATCAAGGCCCTGAATGAACAGGGCATTCCCGTTAGTTTCGAACCGCATCGCGGATATTTTATCGTGAACGGTTATTTCCTGCAGCCGGTGTCATTCAGTACGGAGGAGGCCAATGCGATGTTGCTGATGGAATCCATCGTATCTGCCTTTGCCGACAAATCCATTCACCATCATTATTCGTCGGCTCTTACCAAAGTAAAATCCGTATTGCGTTCTTCACAGAAAGATTCAATTGAAAAACTGGCCGCCAATATCAAACTGCAGGTACCGGTTTGCTTCGTTCAGAGTTTTGACTATCTCACCCGCATACAACAGGCTATAGCTTCCCAAAAGATCCTGGAAATTGGTTATACGAATAAACAGGAAGAAGTCTCGGTGCGGAAACTCGAGCCGATCGGACTCGTTTTTTATGCACTTAGCTGGCATCTTATCGGCTGGTGCCACAATAAAAAGGACTACCGCGATTTCCGTGTTTCGCGGATTCTCCGTTTGAATTGCACCGATGAACAGTTTACGATTCCGGTACACATGGCGCTGGATGACTATATGAAGCTGCTTCCCGTTAAATATTAATTTTTGATCTCTGGTTTGGTCTGCCATAGGGTTGTCACCCGGCGGCCTTTATTTTGTTCATATAAAAATGAATATATGAATATCATCATCCCGTTTTACGAAAAGCAATTGAAAGAAGAAGCGGTTATCACCCGCAAAATGCTGGGAATCGTTCCCGAGGATAAGTATGACTGGCAGCCTCACCCGAAAAGTATGAGTATTCGCCGGCTCGCCACGCATATTGCAGAACTGCCAAGCTGGATACCGCTGGCGATCGACACCGACGTGCTTGATTTTGCGGTGGGTGATTACAAACCAACGCTAATCAATAATAATAGTGACCTCCTGGCAACTTTTGAAGAAAATCAAAAAAAAGCATTCGTTGGTTTATCCGGGACGACAGATGAATTTCTTAAAAATCCCTGGACCATGAAAAATGGTGATACCGTTTTCTTCACGATTACGAAAGAAGATGTAATCCGCATGGCTATTTCACAAACCATTCATCACCGGGCCCAGATGGGCGTTTTTTTGCGCCTTTTGAATATTCCCATTCCCGGAAGTTACGGGCCGAGCGCAGATGAAATGGGTCTCTGAGAAAAGGTAATGTTAAAGCCCCGGGGAGATTAAACCTTGCTTTCCCCGCAGGGTCTATTATAGAGTGCACAGGCACTTAAAATTAAAACAATGAAATCGAAATTATTATTCTCCGCTCTTTTTGTAGCATTTTTTGGATTCGCAAATATTTCCATGGCGCAGGATGGCAGCTTTGCAAAAAATCATCCACGCCGGGCAGAAGTAAATCAACGCCTGAATAATCAGGATCATCGCATCAACCACAAAGTAAAAGATGGTGATATGAGCCGCCGGGAAGCGCATAATCTTCACCGTAATGATCATCAGATCCGTCATGAAGAAAGAAGAATGGCATCCCGTCATGGTGGTCATCTGACTAAACATGAAC
>Ga0206904_1053_pt1 | contig 30821 bp, 30 predicted proteins | sample Alteio_BWOrgHeat_42_FD_152981 | JGI IMG/M metagenome (GOLD analysis project Ga0206904, IMG submission 152981) | Enriched cells from forest soil in Barre Woods Harvard Forest LTER site, Petersham, Massachusetts, United States -... | ecosystem: Environmental > Terrestrial > Soil > Temperate forest >...
AGAAACTGCTGGCTTTTGAGCTAACATGCTATAATTTAATAGGGTATATTTTGAAGTTGAAGAGCTTTAGTAATGACGGGGTCGAAAGTTCAATTCTTTTCAGCAGCACCATTTTCTTTACGATTTTTTATTTGACATGATTAAAGCCAGGTTCCGTTGATTTTATATTAATATGCTGAATATTAATAATATTAATTTCTAGGTATAAGAAGCAGATCTTCATCTGTTGCATTCCGGAAACAGTATTTTAAGCTTCTATTAAGATTTCTCCATTATTATTGGTTTTTCAGTGAGTTCCCGTGTCAGTGATAAACCACAGGGAGTTTGCTCGATAATAAACAGGAATAATGCATGTCGTATTTCGCACGGTTTGCGGCACAGATCAGCATCGCATTGGCATCTGCTTTTACGATAACCATCAGTTACGCGCTGTATTACCAGCACAAGCAGACAGCGGAAACGCAGATGTGGGTGGTTCATACGCATGAAGTACGCGAGCATATTGAAAAATTCCTGGAAACTACCAATGAAATATCACTGGGACAGAGAGGATATCTGCTGACAGGGGATAAAAACTACCTGAATTCCTATAACAAGGCGCTGACGGATACAGAGGATAGCAAGGAAATTGATAATGATATCCTGCATCACTATTCCATTGCGCATGAGTTGCATATTCTTCATTTTGTGACGGACGATAATCCCTATCAGCAGCAAAATCTTGTACGGTTGGAAAAGGCCAGCCAGGATTTGCTGATATATGCCGCAGCATCCATTGATACGTATAAAAACCATGGAACCAATGGCCTTACCGGCGACCTGGATCAGGTGCGCGGTAAACTCATCATGGATGCCATACGCCGCATTACCTATGATATGCTGGAAGAAGAAGATCAACTCCTGAAAAAGCGTACGCAGCTGGATGCCGATGTAAACAGTCGTAGCAAGGCACTCGCGGTGGGGAGTATAGCTGTATTCTACGCTGGAATTGTGCTCTTGCTGCTGATGCTGCATAGAAATACGAACCAGTTAAAGCGCAAGAGCAAAACATTACTGGACATTGTCGCTATTCAGCGCGAAGTGGCTTACCTGCACCATGATCTACAACTGGCTATGGAACTTATTGCGGGGCGCATGCATATCATTACCGATGCGGAAGGCGGTGTCATCGAGATGCTGGAGGGCGATGAGATGATCTACCGCGCTGCCAGCGGCAAAGCCGCTGCTCATGTAGGGATGCGCCTGCGTGCAGCAGGCAGCCTGTCAGGGCGTTGTATACAGGAACAGTTGACCTTGAAATGCGACAACGCGGAAACGGATGAGCGCGTGGATAAAATAGCTTGCCGTAAAATCGGTGTGACATCCATGGTCGTGGTTCCATTAAAACGTGAAAAGCAGGCAGTGGGTGTTTTAAAAGTGTTTTCTTCCAGGGTAAACGCGTTCAACAGTGAGCATATTGCAATGCTTGAATTAATGGCAGGCGTGCTTTCCGCGGCCTTAAGTGATGCGCTGGTCACTGACCGCATACGCCAAAGCGAGGAAACGTTCCGCACCGCCATGCATAATGCCTCCATCGGTATGGCTTTGATACAGCCGGATGGAACATTTAAGGCAGTTAACAAGGCATTATGCGACCTGCTTGGCCGCAGTGAAGAAGACATACTGCGGGCGGACTTCCAGACGCTCACGCATCCGGATGATTTACAGGAGAACATGGAATATATCCGGCGAATACTGGCAGGGGAAATCCAGAAATATGAAATGGAAAAGCGCTATATCCATAAAGACGGGCATATCATATGGGCATTGTTGAACGTATCGCTGGTAGCAAACGCCGACGGTACTCCAAAGCATTTCATATCGCAGATACAGGACATCACCGCGCGAAAACAGCTAATCACAAAACTCAACCAATCCAACAGCCAATTAGGGCGGTTCGCGTATATTGCTTCGCATGATATGCAGGAACCGCTGCGAATGCTATCAAATTTTGCCCTTTTAATTGACAGCGAATATGGCGATAAGCTCGATGAAACGGGCAAGGAATATATCAAGATTGTAACCGATTCTGCTATCCGCATGCAGAGTATGGTGGCTGGGCTGCTGGAATATGCGCGCGTCGGCAAAGGCGCATTTAATGTACAGGAAATCGACGTCGCAAAAGATATCAAGCACATCCTCGCCAGCCTTTCACAAGCCATTAAAGACTGTAATGCCAGCGTAACCTATGACGCGCTGCCAGTGATAAAAGGCAATCCCGTGCAGTTCACCAGCCTGTTACAGAATCTTGTCAGTAACGGCCTGAAGTATCAGGCCCCCGGTGTTATTCCGTATGTACATATCGGTGTGGAGGATAAGGGAAGTGTCTGGGAGTTTCAGGTGAAAGATAATGGAATAGGCATGGCGGAAGAATATATGACGCGTATATTCGAGCCGTTTGTAAGACTTCATAGCTGGCAGGAATATAAAGGCACCGGCATAGGGCTTTCCATAGCCAAGGAAATCGTAGAAAATCACGGTGGAAAGATTTGGGCTACTTCCCAGCCTGGAAAAGGAAGTACTTTCCATTTTACGATCCCCAAATAAATTTCAGGAAAGAATAATGTCATGACAAACACAGATGCCGCAAAGCCCCGGGTGCTTGAAATACTTCTGGTGGAAGATAACCGGGGTGATACGCTATTAACTCAAAAAGTTCTGGGAGGCATGAAACTCGCGAATCATATCACCATAGCTGAAGACGGGGATAAAGCCCTGGCCATCCTGCGCCGTGAAGAGAAATACGCCGCACTCCCCATGCCGGATATTGTCCTGCTGGATCTGAATATGCCTAAAAAAAGCGGTAAGGAAGTGCTGCAGGAAATAAAAGGAGATGAGCGCCTGAAACATATTCCGGTCATTATACTTACAAGCTCACATGCCGAAACAGATATTGCAAAGACATACGATCTGCATGCCAATGGTTATATCGTAAAGCCGGTAAACCCTGAAAAATTTATGGATATGATAAGAACGTTGGCATGGAACAGAAATATACAGCTGCGTATCTGAGCGGGGTGATGGGAACGTGCTATCAAAACGGAGCGTTTTTCATATTACCGCTTTTTCGCTTTTCTATCCGGCAAGCCCTTATTATCAGTGAATAGTTTGAGCAAGCTTTCACCCACGAAGAAATTCCATCCTTCTTCGCAATTCTCGTAACACTCCACTGTCGGAACCAATCCGACATGCGTCATACGAACGTTGGTTGTCTTATTATCTGTGGAAATTTCCCATACGACTTGCGTGTTGTTCCACTCCGTTTTGTCTTTCAGCCAGGGCAGATTGGAATTGGTAACCCGCCAGACAATTTTTTTCTCAGGGACGACTTCAGCTATTGTAAAGTCCACGAATGTGTCTCCGAAATTGACGGTAAAGCTATCTCCAATTTTTTGAGAAGCACCTTTAAATCCTTTAGTCCACCAATCGGAAACGCGGCTGATTTTATTGGCTGCTTCGCTGGAGGGGATCTTTGCGGTAATCGTTTTGGTATAGTTTTGATGTGTCATAAAGATTATCCTTGTGTGGTGTTTTTTTCGCACTTGCGGTCTATAACAATCTGTCCAGTCTCGATGAGGGATTTCAGATTGGAAAGAATCTTGGGCCACCCGCCAGATACCGCTTCGATGAGTTTGGACGGATTTTTGTCGATCACATGCGTGACGGTCAATTTGGTGGCATTGTCAACGGCCTCAATATCAAATGTACACTGTGAGTAGCCTTCCGCCTTCAATTCCGGCCTCCACTCATGCCGCCATTTTATCACCATGCGTTTGGGCGGATTGATCTCAATAATTTCGCCGGCATCGGTGATTTCTCCGTTTTCAGAAATCATTTTCCAGGGCGAGCCTGCTTTCCAGTCGCTTTCGCAACGTGTTCCGAGCCAGTATTGCTTCATGAATTCCTGGTTGGTCAGTGCGTGCCATAGTTCCTCGGGAGTGGTTTTGATATAGGTAGCGTATATAAATTCAGAATTAGTCATCGTCATTCTCCTGTAAAGCTTGTTTAAGATTATGTAGCGCTTGAATCCGTCCCTGCTCAAATTTGCCAATCCATCGCGTGTAAATCTCATGGATTGGAGCTGGATTGAGATAGTGCAGTTTCTCGCGTCCTTGCCTTTGGGTAACGACAAGGTTTGCCGTCTCCAATAAGACAAGGTGCTTGGTCACCGCCTGACGGCTCATATCGATCCTTTCGCAAAGTTGACTTAGTATCAGCCCATTCTGTTCGCGCAATCTGTCCAGCAACTGTCTGCGGTTGGCATCGGCAAGGGCCTTGAATACTTTGTCTTCATCAGTAACCATGGAGCTATTATATGCAACATAATGGTTGCTTGTCAAGAGAAAAAGCAACTTTATGGTTGCTTAAACTGTTCCCTGTAATTTGTTGCTTTTATAATACGCTCTCCGAAATATTCGGACATATTCCTGGTGTGTAAATTGAAAATACGGTTTTGCGATGATATACACGTCCGCAATTAATACCTGAGGTAGAACGCATGTCGCTTAAAAGTAATCTGCAGGCGCTGGCCGAGAAGCATCTTCCTTTCGCATTTTGCCTGTTGCGTACCTTTAAACCTATCCTCACTATCCAGCAATTCACATTGGTGACGCGTTTTACGGATGTGCAGGAAGTATTGTCACGCCCGGATGTGTTTGGCGTCACCTATGCCGAAAAAATGGGAATAGTGACGGGAGGCAGCAACTTCTTTTTAGGGATGGATAATACCACCACCTACACGCGCGACGTGTCTAACATGCGTATTATTATCCGGCGTGAGGATATTGATGCGATCATTGTGCCGATGGTGACGCGCCTGGCGCAGGAGGCAATCGCGCCGCATTCCGGAACGCTGGATGTGGTGAAGCATGTCTGCGGCGCGGTGCCTGCGCGCTTTGTCAAAGAATATATGGGAATACCTGGGCCTTCCGAGGCGGAGATAATTGACTGGACGACCTACCTATTCCAGTATCTGTTTTTCCCCGGTAATCCGAAGGAAGTGGATGATACCGCCATTGCCTATGCCGCAAAACTGCGGCCCTATCTCGACGGGCTTATCGCGGTGCGCAAGGCGCAACCGGATAGTAAAGACGATATTATTGCGCGCTGCTTAGCCTTGCAGCGTTCCGGCGCGCCAGGCATGACGGATGTGGACATCCGCAATAACCTTATTGGGATTATTATTGGCGCGATTCCCACTACCTCAAAGGCAGCAGCGCTGGTGATCGACTACCTGCTCGATCATCCCGAACTGCTTGCCGCGGCCCAGATATCGGCACGGCAAAATGATATCGCTGCCATACGGCAATATGTGCTGGAGGCGCTGCGCTTTAACACGTTCGGAGCCGGTGTGTTCCGCGTTGCGAATGCAGATTATATCCTTGCCAGCGGAGCATGCCGCGCCAGGAAGATTAAGAAAGGCACTCAAGTGCTGGCGCTCACGCAGTCCGCCATGCTCGACGGCAGGCAGCTCAGCTCGCCTAAAGAATTCCGGCTGGATCGCCCTTTATATCATTATATGCATTTCGGCTACGGCATGCATACCTGCTTCGGGCAGTATATCAACCTTGCTCAGATTCCGCTTATTGTCAGCGCTATTCTGAAGCTACCCAATTTAAAGCGCAGCGGGAAGACGCAATACCGTGGCCCGTTCCCTACGAGCCTGCCCGTTGAATTCGGCTCATAAACGAAGAGGAGAATGCCATGTCAAACATTGCCGGTAAATCCTATGCAATGAATGTGATTACACCGATAAAATGGTACATGGCTTGGCTGAACCGGCTTATTTTCTGGGCGGCGCAGCTTCCCCTCTTTAAAAGCAAGTTGACCGGCCTTATTACCCTTTCGCTTATCCATTACGCCCGCTGGGCGATTGTGCGCCCAGCCGCTTTTCCGCGTTTGGATCCCAGCCAGCCGAGGGAAACCATAAAGTATCATTACATGTTTTTCTTCAGTAATTTTAATGGCAGCTGGGCGCAATATGTCGATTCATTTCATATGGCGATTCCCAGCGGGCTGAATCTATTCTGGGAGCGCAACGTAAAATATCCCGGCTCGGTGCCGCTCCAGCCTTTTCATTCCTATATCACCTATAACCAGATATGGACGAACCATTATTATAATGCTTACCCGCTGGCGGCATCCAATGACGTGAAGGCGGCAAAGACCCTGAAGGCGGCGCTGCTGGACTTTATCGCCAAAACGCAGAACGCAACCCCTGAGGATTTCAAGAAACAATATGAGGCATTGCTGAATAATACACAAAGCTGCATCAGCTTGATGGAACCGACCCCGATCGTCAGCCTCTCCGCGCAGGCGGTGCAGGATCGGTTATCGGCGGCGGGAAGAAAAGGACAATTAGGGGAGGCGGCATAATGGGAAATACGGCAGGCAAGGCCTATGGTTTGACGCTACTTTGTCCGATTAAGGCGGACGTAGGCGGATATTCCTATGGCGATATCATACGGGATCGTCTGGAAGGGCTGATGCTCAATCATAATAGCCCCATGGCGAAGGTTCCTAATACCTATTTGTGCCGGCTCTATGTGCTTGACGATGTGTTTTATGAAGGCTACCCGGCGAAGGAAGAGCATTTGAAGTCGCGCTATCTGGTATTCTGCACTAATTTTTACGGCAGTCTGGAAACGTATCTGCAGGAGATGTGGAACAAAATCGAGAAAGACGTGCGTTTCCTATGGGAGCATTGCATTGCGTTTGACCGTGTGCAGAATGCCAAGGAGTTTGTCGCCTATATCAAAAAATGCCAGGTCAAGAATACCCTGTTTTTTAATGGCTCGACGGACGAACCGCTAGCGGAGCAGTTGAAGTCGCTTTACCTGAAGCAGGAATTTTCACGGTTTGTGTTCAATAATCATGGCAAAACCGCAGGCGAGTTGCAAAGGGCGTTCAGGGAATTCGTCGCCATCACCCAGCCTGACAATCTGGCCGGCCCCAGCTGGACTCCCGGAATGATCGAAGAGAGTCCGCATCATAATTATGAAAACCACCTGCAAACGGCGAGGTAACTATGACTGCACTGTTAAGTCTTAACGACATTCAAGGAAACATCGTCAAGGGATATGGACGCTTTGGGTTTCCTTTCGCACGCTATATTTTTTACAGCGTACGTGACGCAGCGGCGGGGCGCAATTTTGTCAGCAGCCTGATTCCCTTGATTACAACCTCCGTGCCATGGAAAACTAAAGAGAGCGGGGGAGTAGTGAAGCCGGAAGCGGCAATCAATATCGCCTTTACGTATCAGGGGCTAAAAAATCTTGGCTTGCCGCGTGAGAGCCTGCAAAGCTTCCCCGACGATTTTGCCATGGGGATGCGTGGCCGGCGTGACATTTTAGGCGATGACGGCAAGAGCGCGCCGGAAAATTGGGATCCTATCTGGAACAAAAATACTGAACAGGTTGCCATTTTTGTTGGCATCAACGGGCAAACCAAAAATGCCATAGAAAACGCCTATGCGCTGATTCAGAAAAAATTATATGAAGCAGGCGAGGGTGTTTTGCAGTTGGCTGGCCATACCGGTGACGGCGGCGTGAATAACTTGCCCTATCAGGATGCGTCTGCGGTGTTTGAGAATGGCACTCCGACGGCGAAAGAGCATTTCGGTTATACGGATGGGATTGGGGAGCCGTTTTTCAAAGGCACCGGGGAGAATCCGGCCTATGCGATGGGCAGCGGCAAGCCGACGGGGCATGCACCGAACACCCCGTTTGGCTGGGAAGCGCTGGAGCCGGGAGAATTTATTCTCGGCCACCGCGATGAGGCCAGGGAATTGCCGCTGGCGCCATCGCCCCACCTGCTGGGGCATAACGGCACGTTCATGGTCTACCGCAAGCTGCACCAGAATGTCGGCTCATTCAAAAAATATATACAGGAAGAGGCCAAAAAGCATGAGGACAAGGATGAAGAGGTGATTGCAGCGAAATTCGCCGGACGCTGGCGCAGCGGTGCACCGCTTGCCTCATTCCCTACCAAGGCTGCAGCGGATGCATTCATGACGGAAGTGGATGACGCCAAGCAAAAACTCCGCAAAGCAAGGGGCACAGTGGAAGAAGTCATGGCGGAAGCGCGTTATATTACGTTGCTGAGCAAGCTGGTAGGATTCGACTATACCGATGATCTGGAAGGAGGCCGGTGCCCGGTCGGGGCGCATATACGGCGCGCGAATCCGCGCAGCGCGTTGGAATTTGGTGTGAAAGGGGCGTTTAATACGCCGGGGGCGCTTTCCAACCGGAGGCGCATTCTCCGTCGTGGCCTGCCCTATGGCAATGCGGCGGATAAGACTGATACTGGAAATCATGGTATTATTTTCATGGTGCTGGCGGCCAGCATTTCGCGCCAGTTTGAATTCGTGCAGCAGCAATGGATCAATTACGGAAATGATTTCAAGCTGGCGAATGAAAAAGATCCCATCATTGGCAATCATCATGTGGATAAATCAGGGAAAGGAAACGGCAGGATGATATTTCCCGCTCGGCCTAAAACAGGGAGATCGCCGCATTTCTGCAGGCATATGCCGCGCTTTGTTGAGACGCGCGGCGGAGAGTATTTTTTCATTCCCAGCATGACGGCCTTGCAGATGATTGCTGACGGAACGGTGGATCCTACATAATAATGAAAGGGTGATTCTATGCCGGTTTTCAAACTGCCGCTTTCAGGCAATGTTACACAGGCGATTAATCCATGGACGAATTTTCTTAACCCAGTGGGAAATCAGGTAGGGCTCGTCAATATTAACCTCGGCACTTCTTCCAACCCGGCGGTGGAGGAAGAAGTGTTGTCGGATGTGGCGAGTTACGGCAAGCAGCTAGGGCGGATAGGCGACGTGTTAGCCGTATTGCTGGCGCATTTCCATCCGAAGCAGGAGCTGACTGCGCATGAGAAGAAAGCCATCCAGGATCTCAAGAGCATGCTGGATGATATTGTGCAGGTGAAGAAGCGCCACTCTCACTCTACAAAGACATGAAACGGTTATAAGCTACCGAAAAGATTGCTTAGGCGCTTTTTAATAAACGCAACCGCATCCGGTATATTTGTGGCGGCGTCAATAGGCACAGGCGGTTTCTTATTCCTAAGATCATTCAGATGCGTCTGGATAAAGGTGGTGAAGTCGTGTGTGGCAGGCGTATCCGGAAGATGCTGTGCCAGTGTTACCAGCCTTTGCTGCATATTATTAAGGGGGGCGGATTGTGCCTCCGCAACATCGCTTGGGCTTGCAACGAACGGCAAGGCTTCTATGGTTTCAGGGCCAAGATTTTCAGGCGCGGATAAAGAGAGGACGCTGCTTAGGTCTGGCGCAACTGCTTCCCTGTCGCTTAAGGGATCACCCAGATTAAAACGTTTGCGTACGGTTGCCGGAATGGAAGTATGATCAAAAGGCGTTTGGCCGCTGCTGCGTAATACGGTGCCCGCTTTAATATAGGGAGATACGATGACTGCAGGCACGCGCACGCCGTAGCGATCAAAATTAAACGGTGAAGAAGGCGTTTTGCTTGGCGGCACGGCTTCCGGCGGCGGCACATGATCATAACAGCCGCCATGCTCGTCATAGGTAATGATGAACAAGGTCTTTGTCCATGCGGGACCGCCCCGCAGGCAATTATAAATTTGGGCGATGAGCTGTTCGCCCAGCGTTACTACATGCGGGGGGTGCTGGTCGTTGGGCAGCGCCGCATCGGAAAAATAGCGCGGCTCAATAAAAGAATAGCATGGTAATGTACCGTTCTTGGCATCATGCTTGAATTCTTCGAAGAAGCGGAAACAGCCCGCATGCGGCAAAAGTTTTGCCAGGGTCAGCGACTGGGGAACATCATGGAAATAAATTTTCCAGCCGTTGTCAATTTTTGCATCTTCAAAACGGTTGTAGATGGTCGGCATCTCATAAGGAAAATGCGCCGGCGCATTATTTTCATAGCCATTGGCGGTGCCGGTATGAACAAAGAAACGATTAGGCCAAGTCTGACACGGGGCAGAAGCATGCCAATGATCGCAGACCGCAAATTGTCTGGCGAGGGTGCTGATGACCGGCACTTGATCTGGCGTGAAGTAATGCATGATGCTTTCGGCTTTCTGGCCGGACGCAGGCTGGCTGAGGTAATTTTTGACAAAGCCGCTCATATTCGGGATGTCTTGAGATGTAGGGATCGTGGAGATGCCAAACAACTGCATATTGATATCCGCCCATAATTCCCCCGGATCCGGATTGGGAATCGTCATGTTGAGTTCATCCGTGTCCGGTTTATTCCATACTTTTACCTGTGCGCCGTTTGTATCGAGGTTGAATTCGCTGCCGTCCAACCCTTCAAAATTGGCGGATTTGGGGTAGAGCTTGCCCAGCATGCAATCAAAGGAACGGTTTTCCAGCATCAATACGACAATGTGATCAATATTACTGAGCATGTGTACGCGTCCTTATTTTTTGATGTAAGGGTATGAGACGTAACATGATCGAAGAAAAAGTGCTAGGCCGTGATGTTGGTTTTTCCGGTGAAATTATTGTTTTCCATATCCGTAAGCGCGTTCGTGGCCCAGCTTAAATCTATCGGTGCGGAAGAACTGTATTCTCCTCCAGGCGCTGCGGCGTAATGTTGAATCGCGACGCTTAAGCCCGTAAGCAGCGTGTCTATAGCAGAAGGATCACTTGCCTGCTGCGATTGTATATCAAGCGCGTATTTTGCGGCAGAAGCTGCAGTTATCCCGGTTTGCGGCTTATAAAGCGTTCCGGATATTTGCGTGCTGCCGTCACCTGTCTCGGCGGCAAAGTCTATATTGCCATTGGCATCCGTGCCAAAACCGCCGCAGATACATTGCGAAGGGCTGACACCGTATGCCGGATTAACCCACATGCTTCCTAAGGTAATAGTCATACTGACCTCCTGACTGAAATGATGCCGTAGCGCAATCAAGCAATATTTATGCCATGGTATGCGGTCTTCCGCTTTTTATCAGGCCTTGAGGGTTTCGATATGCACTTTGCCTTCATGGATGGTAGCAAAGGCCCCTGCCGGCATTTCGTTCCAGTGATCCATCGTCTGGTCCAGCGGCTCCGACACTACGACGATACTTTTGGAAGGGACTTCCGCACTGTTCTCGTCCACTTCCTTCATGCATTCGGTATGGGCGGAATAATACTGGCTGTGGACAAAACTGCCGGAGGAATAACGCATGGTATAGAGCATGTTCCCATCGCTTAAGGCACAGGACATTACCAGGTCGAAAGGCACCTGTTTTTCTTCGCATGCCTGCCTGACGCGCTGTATTACTTTCTCAAAAGAGGCGCGCGGCGCTTCCTGCAGGCCATAGGTGAGTGCAAGCAGGAATAAGGTTTCACTGTCGGTCGTTCCTTTCAGGTATCCGAAATATTCCGGGGAGATTTCAAACATCAGGTCCCGCCGCAGGATATCAAAATGGTTCAGGAAGCCGTTATGCTGGAAGAGCCAGTTCTGATATTTGAATGGATGCGCGTTGGTGCGCTGGATAGCGCCGGTGGAAGCGGCGCGGACATGCGCCATAAAAATGCGCGCCTGGATCTGTGCGCATATTTCATTGATATTTTCGTTGGCCCATGCCGGTTCCGCGGTCTTGAACAGCCCTGGTTCCTGGCGGTGCATATACCAGCCCAACCCGAATCCGTCGCCGTTGGTGGCGAGGATGCTTCCGTCGGGGCGGAAGGAAAACTTGGCGTTCAGGCTTTGCACCACGAGCGAAGAGGCGGGGCGCGTCACCAGCCTGTCAATATAGATCGGCTTGCCCGAATAGGCTATCCACCTACACATGCTGCCCTGCCTTTCTGGAGGAAAGAAGGATGCATGCAATCATGAAAGCGCAGAGAACGGCGGAAGAGCTGAACCGGCTCAGGTCAAGACCTCCGTGGTCGTGTGGCTTGGTAAGGAGATCGCCCAGTGTGGCGCCTAAGGGGCGGGTGAAGATGAAAGCGGCCCAGAAGAGCAGGGTATGGGATAATTTTGTAAAGAAATAGCCGCCGGCGATTAATGCCAGTATGCCGGAAAAGACAAACGTGCCGCCTTCATATCCCAGTCCGGAATCGTCAGCGAGGAAATCGCCAAGCGCGGTTCCCAGAGTATTGGAAAACAAAATCGCCACCCAGTAGAATATCTCTGCTTTACGCGAAGTAATGGCGTTTACGGATACGGTTCCCAGTGAGGCACGCCATGCTCCCAGCACGGCCATCAATGCCATGAACAGAATAAGCGAGCCGCCGATATAACCGACGCCTAGAGACCGATCGGCAAAATCCGCCATGGTCGTGCCTACCGTAGTCGTTGCCACGATCACTGCCCAGTAGAGGAAACGGTGGTAGGATTTGGCGGTGACCTGCAGTAGGACGGCGGTAATAAAGCATACGAAAAAAATACCCGTGGCGGCGGCATAGCCCAGATTCATCGACATGGATACAGCGTCCCCGCCGGTTTCACCGAACGTGGTGGCGGCGATCTTAATTATCCAGAAGCCCAGCGTGACTTCAGGGATCTTATGAGGATAAGACGTTGATGGGCTGCCTGTCATCATGCTTCCAGCTTGAATAGGGGAATATATTCATTCCAAATTAACTAATATACTTAACCAAAAGTCATATAAAGAGCATATATATTTTTGCCTATCAAGAAAGGGTAATTTTTGACATGCGTTACGGCTCTACGTTGGTATATAGGACGCTAATAAATACTTGATTTTTAACACCGGATACGCAATGACAGGGCGAATGAAGTCTTCTTCCCGTTATTACAGTGTGCAGGCGTTGCGCGGGTTTGCCGCGTTGCTGGTGGTGATATACCACGCGGCCAAAATGATCCGTGATCGGATGGATCCGCTATTTACCCAGTTTCCGGCAGGTGGCGCAGGGGTAGATATATTTTTTGCCATCAGTGGATTTGTCATCGTAATGACTGCCTCACCGGACGCGGAGAACCTGGAAAGCTGGTCCGGGTTCTTATGGCGCCGCCTGGTGCGTATTGTGCCGCTTTACTGGCTGCTGACTTCGCTCAAGCTGGTTACCCTGCTTATTTCCCCGGATCTGGCGCAACATTCAGCGGTGAGCGCATGGCATGTCATTGCCTCCTACCTTTTTATTCCTGCATGGAACGTGGAGCATAAGCCTTTTCCGCTGCTTACTGTCGGCTGGACCTTATCGTACGAGATGTTTTTTTACCTGCTGTTTACCCTTGCCCTCTGGCGTCAGGTGCGGCCTGTGGGGTGGATTTCCGGACTGCTGATGGTTTTGTCTGTGATTGGCTTGTGGCGCACGGAAGCATGGGGGGCGGTTTCTACGTTGTTCCATCCGGTATTGCTGGAGTTCGTTTTCGGCATGTGGATTGCCCGTGTCACGTTTGCCGGATGGCGGATGCCCCTGCGGCTTGCCTATTATATCCTGCCCTCCATGGCCATCTTTATCCTGGCGACCAATGCCCTGCCGGAGCTATTCTGCCTGAAATACCGGCTGTTTCTCTGGGGAATCCCCGGCGCGCTTCTCCTGCTGTCGGCGATTGCGCTGGAAGCGCGTTTTCATGAAATGCTGCGTGGATTCCCGGCGCTGTTTGGCAATGCTTCCTATGCAGTGTATCTGGTGCACGGGTTTATCCTTCCCGGTATCGGCATTCTCTTCTTGAAGCTGCACTGGCAGGGGATATGGCTCGATTATATAGTGCTTTTTGTGAGTGTTATCGGTTCGGTAATGGCTGGGATATTGCTCCATCTGTGGGTGGAGCAGCCATTCAACCGACGGCTCCGCGGTATGGTGGTTAGGCGTAAAAAAGTAAATATTGATTAATAAATATTAATATATTATTGTCCTAGTCCATGAACCCCTTGATTCGGATATTCTCGCATTACTGTGCCAAGCTACAAAGTGACGGGTTTGCACGAAATGTACTGGTAATGTTCACCGGCACGGCTATTGGCCAGTTCGGTTCAGTGTTGCTTTCACCATTCCTGACCCGAATCTATTCGCCGGAGATGTTCGGTATATTGGGTATTTATATGGCGGTTGTCGGGATTGCGTCCGTCCTTGCCACTCTGCGTTATGAAATGGCACTGCCGCTGGTGCAGTCCGATTCCCACGCTTCGGATCTCCTGGCCGTGTGTATCTTTGCGTTGTTTGGGACTACCGCGCTATTCGTGCTCGCCATACTGGGGATTTCAACGTTGGGGAACGCAGCGGCGATACTGGGGCCGCTTGCGCCTTACCGCTGGCTTATGCCGGCAGGTTTTTTCTGTATCGGCGCGTATCAGGCCATGATTGCCTACGCTACCCGCCAGGGCGCTTTTCCTGTGATCGCGCGTACCAAAGTCTATCAGGGATGCGCCGGCCCGCTTTCCCAGATCTGCATGGGACTTGCCGGGATGCGGGCATGGGGGTTAATCCTCGGCTATATTATAGGGCAATCCACCGGCATCACGCGGTTATTCTCACAGCTGGTGATAAAGCCTGGGGTATTGCACAATGTCTCGCTGTCCGGCATGCGGACGATGGCGACACGTTTCCGGCATTTCTTTTTCCTCTCCACTTGGTCGGGGCTTATCAATGTAGCGAGTGGTACGTATTTACTGCTGATAACGATTCCTATCCTCTATTCGGAAACGGTCGTCGGTTTTGTGTTTTTAACCGATCGGCTTATCGGGCGACCGCTGCTGCTTATCAGCACGTCCATTCTTCAGGTCTATGTGGGGGATGTGTCCAAATCCCTAAGCTCCGACCCGGTTGCGGTGAAAAGAAGGTTCCTGCAGATGGCAGGGCGGCAGTTGATTATCGTGGCCAGCTGGCTGGCGCTGGTAAATATGGCCGCACCCTATGTCATTCCTGCTCTTTTTGGCAAGCAATGGGCGGATACCGTGCCTTACCTGCATGTCCTGAGCATAGCCTATTTGCCGCAAATGGTTATGCATGCCATCACCCATACGCTGCAGATTCTAGAAAAGCAGGGATTGTCGGCGCTATGGGAAATCGGCAGGTTTACCGCGTTGCTGGGCGCGTTTGCCGCAAGCTATACGCTGGGATTTGACGCATGGCATGCTTTGTTGGCATACAGTGTAGTGCAGGCGCTGGCGCAGGTGATACTGTTTTTGCTTATGTACCGTTCGATTCAATCTCTCCAGAAGGCAGGAAAAAATGAATAAATATATATTGCTTGTGTGTGTAGGCCTGGTTGCAGGCCTCTATGCCCCTTCTCTTTATGCCGCTCCGTTTTGTGTGGAAGTGCAGGGGCTGCCCAAAGAGTGTAATTATTATGATGCCATCCAATGCCGTAACCGTGCGGCGCAGGCCGCCGGGGTATGTACCGCCAACGCGGCGGAACTGCAGCTGCAGCCTGGAACAGGGAAATATTGCCTGGTGGATTCCAATCGCGTCAGCATGTGCCGTTATGCCGACCGGACCAGTTGTGAGAATGACGCGATACGGCAGGGAGCGGTATGCATTGAGTTTCCCTCCGGGGACGTGCAGCCGAACCCTTATCGCCTCGAACCAAATAGTAAATATTGATTAATTTTTTTATTGAATTTTTACAAAAATCCGTATATACATCAACGCGCGCCGGAATCGGCTGAAAAGCGCTGATGCACTGGATTAGACGGCTCCATAACCATTATTAACAACGAGTGAAGAATATGAACATTTCCGATTCCCGCCTGATAAGACAATTATCCGCTGCTGCGTTAGCCCTTTTTTTCCTGTCGGGATGCATTACGGAAACCACAAAGCCGAATCTTGCGGAGGCGCCCAGGGGCGTTGCGCCTGTGGAAGCGCCGCTTGCGACCCTTCAGCCTTACCGCTTTCAGGTAGGCGATGTCATCGACATTAAAGTGATGATGAGCCCGGAGCTTAGTGATCAGGCGATTGTGCGCCCGGACGGGATGATATCTACCTCCATAGCGAGCGATGTTCAGGCATATGGCCGCACGCCTGCAGATCTGCAGCGCGATCTGATAGATATTTACAGCAAGCATCTGGTTCAGCCGCGCGTATCGGTGATTGTGCGTTCTTTCGCGCCTGAGCGTATTTATGTGGCCGGTGAAGTCAATGCACCGGGAGAGTTTGTGACTGTCGGGCCTAACCTTACGCTGCTTCAGGCCATAGCGCGGGCAGGGGGCGTGAAGAATTCCGCCGCTACAGATAATATCATCATCGTGCGTCGCGGCGCCGGGGAAAAGCCGGTAGCCTATGCCGCCAATTATATCGCGGCGGCGACAGGCCGTGACCCGGCCAGTGATGTGCGCCTTGCTTCCTATGACGTGGTCTACGTGCCGCGCAGCGGTGTCGGCAATGCCTACCTCTACTTCCAGCAATACATACAGCAGTTTATTCCGGATTCGGCTTCGTTTGGAGCTAGCTACCAGATTAACCCGATTGCAACCGTCAACCGCTAACCTTATTAATCGCTTAGGCTCTGGTGAGGTAAGAATATGCATATAGAGTACACTCCGCGTGGCTTGCTTGCGAATCTCTTCCGCCAGGGCCGTAAAGTGGCTGCCCTGTTCCTGCTCTGCGTATTGGGCGGAGTGGTGTATATTGTCGTGGCCAAGCCGGTATATGAAGCTAGCGGCAGCCTGCTGGTGAAGTTTGGCCATAATACCCCGGAGCAGATAACGCATACGGGCGCGGAAGGCGGCGGTATCATATCCCAGGACGATCGCAGGGAAATCATGCAGTCCAATCTCGATATATTGCAGAGCCAAAGCTTGCTTTTGGATCTGGTGAATGAGACTGGCCCGGAAAAGATTTATCCCGGCATCACGGAAAAGGTGGGAACCCATGATTCGCCGGTGCAGGAGGCTGTCCGCCGGCTGGTGAGTACTGATCTGACTATTAAGGCGGCGCAGTCCAGCAATGTCATCGACATCAAGATGCAGAATGAAGATCCGGAGCTGGCAGCTCGGTTCATCAAGCGGCTGATGGAGGTATATATTGCAAAGCAGGCTGAAATTTATGACAAGCCCCAGACGGCTTTCCTGGCAGAGCAGGTAAAGCAGGCGTCGGCGAAACTGGAAGCGTCGCAGAAGAAACTGGAGGAATTCAGGGAGAAGAAGGGTATCTCCTCGCTTGATCAGGAACTGGTGGAGCTGCAGCGCCAGAGAAGCGAGGCAGGCACCGCTTCCCTTGAAACCATGGACAGCGCATGGGACAAGCTTTCCGATTTGCAGTCGGAGGAAAAAAGGCTGCGCGCCATCTATCTATCCGGTAGCCCTGAAGTTATCCGTGCCCATCAGAATGTCATGCTGGCGGAAACCCAGCTTAACAGCCGTCAGGGGGATTTGAAAGCGCGCGCAGGCAGCATGACGGCGAAAATCAACCGGCGCATCGGGGTGCTGGAGAAAGAGCGCCGCGCGTATGACGATCTCGTACGGCAGGTGGAGATAGACGAGAAGAATTATAAGAATTATCAGGCGAACAGCGAAGAGGCGCAGATTAATGAAAGCCTGAAACAGAAAAATATTACCTCTGTGGTGGTGGTGGATGAGCCGGTAGTGCCGGTAAAACCCGCCTATCCGCGCAAGCTGCTGGTGCTTGCCCTGTCTCTGCTGGCGGGTACGGTATTAAGCATAGGCACTGCGCTGGTGTGTGAGGTGTATGATCAGCGTTTTACCGCGCCCGAGCAGATTGAGAGTGCGTTGGGCATACCGGTGATGGCAAGCTTTAACCGTGATGAGAGGTACGTCTGATGCGTAATTCATCCCCTGCAATCGCTAGTCTGAATGCACCGCTTGGTGAAAGCGGCAGCGCGCTTGTTACGCAGATACATAATTCCGTCATTGTGGATCTTTCCATTATGCTTCCATACGGTGAACTGGCCCGGCTTTACCGGGGCATAGAGACGGCACTGCCGGAAGTTTCAAACCGCGTTGTGCAGTTTGTCAGCGCTTATGCGGGTGAAGGCTCCAGCACGATTGCGTTTGAAATGGCAGTCATCGCCGCCCAGATGATGGGAAAAAGGGTGTTATTCATAGATACCGGCATGTCGCAGGTGGAGACGTCCTATAATTTTCAGGAAACTATTACCGTGCCGCTGGATACGCTGCTGCTCAATGGCCGGCCCCCCTATGAAGCGATCGCCCAGGCCGCTGGGACGGAGCTTTACCTGACCCGCCTGCGCCAGCGCGGAAGCAATGAGTTTCCCTCTGCGTCTTTAAGCGCGATGGAAAAAGTGCTGGAAAACCTCAAGCCCCTGTTCGATCTCATCGTCATTGACTCGCAAGGAGTGCTGAAGGATGCATTTGGGATTGCGTTTGCCAAGTTGGCCGATGCTTCGATCCTGGTGGTTGAAGCCGAGCGCACGCGCGCGCCGGTGGCGGCGGAAAGCAAGCGCATGCTGGAGGCTGCCGGTGGCCGCGTGATTGGGGCGGTCTTGAGCAAACGCCGGTTTTACATTCCCAGGTTTATTTACCGCCTGTTCTATCCCAACGCGTTATAGTTGTGGAATGGGCAAACGGTGTCCCAAAAACTTTATATCCTGATTGCCAATAATATCTATCCGCCCATCATGGCAGGTGGCGCGGAACTTATCGTGCAGTATCTGGCGGAAGGGCTGGTGGGGCAGGGGCATAAAGTCACCGTGGTTTCCACCTGCGGCCCGGATATGGAACCGTACCCGGTGGAAGTCAGGAATGGCGTGGAAGTCATCCGCTTCTTTCCTAAAAATTTTTACTGGCACTGGACACGGGGAGAACGCCCCGGGTATCAGAAAGCGCTTTGGCATATGCGTGACGCCTGGAACCGCGATGCGGGCAGGCGATTCAAATTTATTCTGTCCGGGCATAAGCCGGATATTCTTCACACCCACCTGATTGACGGATTTTCCGCCATATTATGGCGGCGTGCACACGAGCAACGCATTCCGGTCATTCACACCGCTCATGATTACCATCTGTTATGCCCGCGCAGCATGATGCTGGACCGATCCCTGAAACTATGCACGGACCCGCAGCTTGCCTGCAGGGCATTTCGCGCATGGCATCTGCGTACCACGCGTGATGTCGCCATTTTCTGCAGCCCGTCGCAATTCTTGATCGATCAGCATAAAAAGGCCGGGCTTGCCGTAAAACATATGGCGGTGGTGCCCAATGGCATTCCCCTGCCGCAGACTTTGCAACAGGCAAAGGATAAAACCGCGCCCTGCCGCTTTTTATTTGCCGCGCGCCTGACGGCGGAGAAAGGTTGCCAGGTGGTGCTTGATGCAGTGAAGCTTATGCCGCCCGACTTGGAATTTGAATTATGCATCGCCGGTAAGGGGGCATTTGATGAGGCGTTTAAGCAAGCTGCGGCATCGGATGCACGCATACAGTTTCTAGGCTACATTCAGGGGGAGGAAAAAACACGTGCGTTCCGCAGCGCGGATTGTCTGCTTCTGCCCTCGCTTTGGTATGAAAATGCGCCGGTGATCATCGTGGAAGCCGCTGCTTACGGCATCGGGGTGATCGGTAGCAACATCGGGGCAATACCGGAATTTATCCATGAAGGGGAAAACGGGCTTCTGTTCGAGCCGGGTAACCCGCAGTCGCTGGCCGCCAGCATGCAACGCATGATTAAGGAGCGTATTTTGCAGGACCGTTTCGCCGAAAATGCCCAGCCTATGATCGAACGCCACAGCGTGGAGCGTATGGTTAATGCCTATACCGCGCAATACATGCATGCATTGACGGTGTGATATGTTGAAAGATCAGAAAGAAATAAAAGCTTTGACATCCATACGCGGCATAGCGGCCATGTTAGTGATGGTTTACCATTTTCATCCGTTTGATAACGCCTCAGATGGCTATGTAGCGACTTTTATCAGCAAGAGCTATCTCTGGGTGGATCTCTTTTTTGTACTGAGCGGCTTTGTCATGGCGATGACGTATTATAATATGTTCTCCGTCCAATATTCTTGGGACAAACATAAGGAATTCCTACTGCGCCGGCTTGCGCGTATCTATCCTCTCTATGCCTTTGTAACCATTGTCGTTTCCCTATATTCATTGATAATATATAGAGGATATGCTAATGTCCATCGCCCTGCTGTTCACCTGGAACATCCGGTGATAGCCAATATTACCAACCTGCTCATGGTCCAGGCTTGGGGTTTTGGTGAAAGCATAGGCGGGCCTACATGGTCGATCAGTACGGAATGGGCGGCATATATCCTTTTTCCATTCCTGATGTATCTGACGATCTTTTCCCGTCGCTGGGGAGCATTTCTGGTCGCAGGCCTTGCCGCCGCCGCATTGCTATATATTGCGTCCACGCCCGAAACGGGGCAGGAAAACCGTAATGGTCCGCTCGATGTCTATCATGGGTTTGACGGCTTGCTTATCCTGCGCTGCCTGAGCGGGTTTTGTTTTGGACTTTTGACGTTCCGCGTTGCAAAACTTTCCGAGCGTACGCCTCTTGTCTATACGGATTGGTTCGGTTTCTGTATCATTCTGATGCTTGTCGGCGCGATGGCCTGCGGCGTGGATGATTTACGGATGTATCCGTTGTTTCCGTTCCTGGTTCTGGCATTGTATGGAAATCGTGGAGTGGTATCCCGGCTTTTTTCAGCCCGGGTGCCTTATACGCTTGGAATATTGTCCTATTCCATATATTTGCTGCATTTCCATTTTGCCGTGTTATCCGATCAGCTGCGAAAGCATCTGGAGTTGCATCTGTCCCATGCAGCAGCCGTCTTTATTGCTATAAGCGCCACGTGTTTGCTTGTGGTTGGCTGTTCGCTGCTGAGTTATAATTTCATAGAAATGCCGGGCAGGAAATGGCTTAGGAAAATTTCCGGATAGTTCTTATCATTGCATAAAATAACAGGCTTTATGAGCAAGTTTATTCTTGCTATTTTATTAATAGTTATTAATTATATGGGAATATTTTTGGAATAATGGGAGTGGCGATGGCGAAATCAGTTTTGGTGGCAGGCGGTGCGGGCTATATTGGTTCGCATGTATGTAAAGAGTTGCTGGCTGCGGGCTACAGGCCAGTGGTTATTGATAACCTAAGCACGGGATACCGTGACTTTGTACGCTTCGGCCCCCTAGTGGAGGCATGCGTTTCCGACTCCGTGGCGGTCAGGCAGGCGGTGGAAAATTACGCCATTGAAGCCGTCATTGATTTGGCCAGTTCCATCGAGGTGGCCGAGTCTGTCGCCAATCCGCTGAAATACTACCATAATAATTTTGCCAAGAAAATTGCTTTCTTACAAGTGCTTAGAGAGTGCGGTGTACGCGCGTTTGTGTTGTCTTCCACTGCGGCGGTCTACGGCGAGCCGATTGAGGTTCCTATTCGTGAAACGCATCCTTTGCAACCTAAGAATCCCTACGGTTGGTCTAAGTTGGCCTTTGAGCAGCTCCTGCAGGATTTTCATCGTGCTGGCGGCCCGGCATGGATGGCGTTGCGCTATTTTAATGCAGCGGGCGCTTCGCAGGACGGCGACATAGGAGAAGCGCATGAGCCAGAAAGCCATCTGATCCCGCGTGCCTGTTTGGCGGCGCTGGGGCAATTGCCGGCACTGGATATTTTCGGTAACGATTACCCGACGCCGGATGGCACCGCCATACGTGACTATATCCATGTGCTGGATCTGGCATCCGCGCATATCCTGGCTATCGAGGCGCTGCTCGGCGGCTCGGCTCCGGCGGCATATAATCTTGGCAATGGCGTCGGCACGTCCATCGGGGAAGTACTGGCATGTTTCGAGCGGCTGGGGCTTAAAGTGCCGCATAAGTTCAGCGCGCGCCGTCCGGGTGATCCCAGCCGGCTGGTGGCCGATAGTGCCAGCGCGGTACAGAACCTGAAGTGGAAACCGCGATACGCTGCGATCGATTCGATTGTCGGTTCGGCCTATCAGTGGCACAAATCGCGCGTCTTATCCGCGAATGCAAGTTAAAAAACTATGAATATCTCTCCCCAGGAAAATATTCTTTTTTTCCCTCAGGAAAAAGAAGCCATGCCGCAAGCGCTGGAGAAAGATCCTCTGACACCGACGATTTTCCATGAGCCGTGGTGGCTGGATATCGTGGCTCCCGATTCATACAAGCAGGTGGAAATATATGAAAACGGCAAAGTCGTTGGCAGGCTGCCTTATTTTCTGCGTCAGCGCTGGGGCATGAAATACAGCCTTATGCCGCCGATGACCCATTTTCTGGGGCCGGCTGTCGTGGAAGGCGAGGGTAGCCCTTCCACGCGTTTCTTAAGGCGTTTGCGTATTATCCGAGAACTCATCGCGCAACTGCCAGAGGCATCTCTTTATCAATATAAATGCCACCGCGATATTACAGACGCTATCGCGTTCCAGCAGGAGAAATTCCTTACCGGTGTGCAGTTTACGTATGAGATCATTCCTCAGCCGGAAGAGGAGTTGTGGAAAAATTTGCGTACGGAGAAGCGCAAGAAAATCCGGCAGGCCCAGAAGCTGCATACCATTACCCAGATTGACGATCCGTTAGAATTTCTACGGTTCTACGATAGTAATTTCCAGGAAAAAGGCATACAAAACGTATGCAATGAGCGGCTTTGTTCCAAGCTGATCGAAGCATGCTTCACACGTAAGCGTGGGCATATCTATGCCGCCCGGAATCAAAAGGGTGAACTGGCTGCTGCCGTATTCTGCATATGGGATGCGACTACCTCATTTTATTTCATGTGCACGCGCACCGGAAATTCGCATAGCGGTGTGATCAGCCTGCTTGCGTGGGAAGCGCTGAAAGACGCTGCCAGGCAAGGACTGATTTTTGATTTTGACGGCCTTAACACTTCAAATGCGGTCTTATTTTTCACGGACTTTGGCGGCATCATCAGCCCAAGATACATCGTGACCCGCCAGACGCCCGCAGGAGGACTTGCCTTAGCCTACAAAGAGAGAAACCGTGAAAGTAGGTATTTTTTCTGATGAACGCTCCCGCTTTACAACCTGCCTTACCTTCTGGTGCCGTTGCTCCGGCGCTTCGTGACACAGTGTATCGCGTCTCTAAGGACGAAACTACGCCGCACGGATTGTCCATGACGCAGATATCACGCTCCATTGGCCTGGCGCGCATCGTGTTAATTATAGGGCTGGTATTTCTGCATTACGATAATTTCCCTAATTCCAGGGCCGTTCCGTTTGAAGGGTTGGATACGGAAGAACACAGCTTCGCCACCTGGCTCAACAGCGCCATCCTTTTCTTTTTCTTCAGCACCGTGCCCTTACTCAGCATGGTATCCGGTTGGTTGTTTTTTTCCTTCATGCCGGAACAGGCATGGCATTCGATTTTCCGCCGCACGCGCCGCCGCTTTATCTCGCTCTATATGCCGCTTGTCGTATGGAATGCGGCGTATCTTCTTATGTTTTATGCCGCCTTCCGCTGGAACCCAAACGCTTCGGTGTTCTCGCATATGAGCAGGCTGGGCATAGATTTGTCCCATGCCGGCTGGAAAGAGTATATGAATGCGGTATTCGGCGTGACGGGCGAGCCTTTTGCGCTGCAATTCTGGTTCGTGCGCGACCTGTTCGTCACTACGTTGGTAACTCCGGTTTTCTGGATGCTGATCCGTTATGCTCCCTGGCTGGGTGCGGCCCTCATGGGCATGATCTGGCTCAGCGACTGGAATATGTTCATCTTCTTCCGTCCTGATGTCCCCTTCTTTTTCTATATGGGGGCACTCATTCACCAGAAGAAGCTGCCGATGGTGATTCCGCTTCGACCCACCCTTATCCTGTTTGCACTATATGTAGGGCTTGCCGCGCTCAGGGCACTGGCGCCTTATGTGGTGGATTTCAGCAATCACATGTATCCGGAGTGGCTCCAGGTGGCGACACGTCTCATGCGTATTTGCGGTGTGCTGGGCTGCTGGGGGCTGATTTACCGCTGGTCGGAGACCAAAACAGGCGAGGCGCTCAGCCGTGTTGGCGGACTCGCATTCTTCCTGCATTCGGCGCACTGGCCGCTTCTGGGGATTATCAAGGTGATCGTCTGGAGGTTCATCCCCGATGAGAGTGATGCCTGGATGCTGGCCCATGATCTGATCAGCGTAAGCGTCACCGTGGCTATCGGGCTGGCGTTAGGGCTGGGGCTTGCCAGAGCCGCACCCGGCATTTTTGCGCTGATGAATGGTGGGCGGCATCTGGCGCAAGGAAGTTAATAAATCATCGTGTATTCCACGATAGAGGGTTATAAGGAATTTTATCGTCCTTGTGATGTGGAGAAAGATGAAAAACTCGGCATATTAGGGAATTTGCCATTCTGTAATTTTGGGGTTACTGTAATGTCCTTATTGGCCGTATATACCTCTATCATATGCGTCCGGTCATTTTGATCGTACCGCGTATAAAGCGGCGCCATATAATTGATGCCGCTATGTTTTGACCTGAGAAATACAGGAACTGGTTCCTCGTCCTGGGGAAGCCAGTAGGTATAGGATACTACATCGCCTGCAGCGATCGTTCCTCCATTCTGCAATGCCCCTTCAGGAAAAGCAAGTCCGGCGGTATTTTGTAAATCCTCCGGTAATTCTTTTTGGGTGCCGACGATACCGACATAATCGCTCCACTTGCCTTTGGCAAGATTACCTACGTCTTCCACACCGCTTGGGACAAACAACTCAATATTATCATTGGCATTTTCGGAGCCGAGAGTAAAAAGCAGTTTCTCACCATCCAAGCGTATAACATGCCTGGTGGGATCTGTATTCTGGGAGCACCCATGTGATCCGCTACAACGGTGGTTAAGGCCCTTGCAGCAATTTCGCCCGATCTTGCACCAAGATGATCGCCTGTTTCGAACAATATATGGGGAGCACGCTGGTTTTCTTCATATCCCCCTGAAGCCATATATTCTGTAGGGGCGTCCTGGGTATCTTTAATCGACAGCGACTCTGCTCCCATATCTGCCAGCAGGGGATACTTACTAAGATTGTTTACGCCAGGTGTCGCATGCTCATCATCCGGCTCGGGAATCCATTCTTTCTTGGGATCGTAAAACCAGATAAGCGGTTTAGGATCTCCCCTGCGAGATAATGTATGTAAGTCCAATATAATATCAGATGCTTGATAATATTTCCGGAAAGCCTCATTTTTCTGTTTTAGCCAACTCACAGTTCCCTGAAAATCAAGATGCCTGTTTTCTATGGCATCTGGGTCGTCTGGTGCAGTATGCGTAGTATTGAATATATTTGGCACGGCATTTCTGGGAATACGGTTGCAATTCTCGTTTTTGGTCGTATTGCGATAGTCAGTAAGCTTTCGCGGAGTTATAGTGGTTCTTCCGTCCTTATCTCTGGACATCCCTTGGGGAAGAGTGCTTCCGTCAGAATAATTATGACTCAATTCACGGAAGAACGCCGTAGTTGTCTGAGGTTCTCCACCATAGAGGATATTTACATTTGCATTTTTAGGAAAGTATTTTCTTATGGATTTCCAATTATCCAGGAGTACTCTGACAGCATCAAAACCAGCGCTTTCATTATGATGCGTGCCAACAATAATCGTGATATCTTTTGTGTTTTCTTGCGCGTGACCTTTGCCTCTAAGGCGTATGCCGCACTGTTCCGTATAATGTTCTTCCTGTAGTTGCCCATCGCTTCCTTGATATTGCGCAGAGAATTTGATTTTGATGGGTTCTATTCCATCTCTTGCATTCGCCTTGCTTTCCGTCAGGGTTCGGAAAGTTTTCCATCTTTCTGCCAGAGCCATCCTGATTTTGGGAGTAATAATGACATCCTCTTGTTTCCATTCGCCTGCTATACTTGTGGTCATAATAGTATTCGGAAGAATAACCGATTATTAAAAATAGCAGGATAATAACAGTAAGACATTAAATAAAGGTTAAGAAGATAATCCAGCATTTCTAAATAAAAACGCCATTCGTCCGCGTAGTCTCGATATACGGTTGCGTCAGGGCTTGGTCAGCAATTTGTTTGCCCAGTAGGCTATCGCTCTGTAAGTGTTATGCCCATGATGCGAATATTTAGAATAATGATTGGCGGAATCGGTTGCCTGTGGGCGTGCAGCACGTTGGCCGATGAAGGGAACCTGTCATCACAGTTACAAGCGCTTTTGGGTAATACCGATCCTACGCATGAAAGCTGGAGCGTGCATGCCCAGGCTACGGAAATCCTGCAGGGCTATCCTTCTTTTCCTGCAGCCTATAGCGGTACCAATAGCCTGTCTGCGGATGCACAGTGGAAAAACACCACGACCGCCACGCTATTTTTAGGCCGCCGTTTATGGCAGGGCGGAGAGGTGTATTTCAACCCGGAGCTATATGAAGGCAAAGGATTAAGCGACAGTTTTGGTGCCGCCGGTTTTCCGAACGGCGAAGCAAATAAGGCAGGTTCATGGAATTTCAAATACGGCGATGCGCGTCTTTTCGTCCGCCAGACGATAGGGCTGGGAGGCCCTACGGAGCAGATGGATTCGGAGCAGAACCAGCTTGCCGGAGATGAGGATATATCGCGCGTTACTCTTACGGCAGGGAAGTTTTCCGCTAGCGATATTTTTGATAATAACAGCTACAGCCACGATCCGCGTGGTCAGTTCATGAACTGGGCAATTATGGAATCGGGGGCATGGGATTATCCCGCCAATGCGCGCGGCTATACGCAGGGCATTGCCGTAGAATTCAACCAGGCACGCTGGGCGCTACGTTACGGGGCGTTCCTGGAACCGAAGAATCCCAATGCCAACGATTTGACATTTCATGGGCTGAATAATCTTGGCCAGGTGGCTGAACTGGAAGAACGCCACACATGGAACGGCAATCCGGGCAAAACCCATTTCCTGATTTTCCTCAACCGTGATCGTGGTGCTGATTTCTCCGACGCGTTGGGGCAGGCGGGCGATATTAACGCATCGATAGATAGTCACAGGCATTATGGCAACAGCAAGTACGGTGTTGCGGTGAGTGCCGAGCAGCAGGTGATTGAGAATATCGCCGCGTTTGCACGGCTCAGCTGGAATAACGGCGTGACGGAAGACTATATGTTTACACAGGTGGATGAAAGTGCGGCGATAGGCACAAGTATAGATGGAAAAATATGGGGGCGCTCCGGTGATGTGGCTGGCATTGCCGGGGCAATCAATGGCCTGTCAGGTGAGCAGCGTAAGGCGGTTGAAGAAGGATATATGGGTATCATGATGGGTGATGGCATGCTCCATTATGCCCCTGAGGTGATACTGGAAGCTTATTATGCGCTCCAGGTGACAGGTTATGCCACACTGTCTCCGGATTATCAGCTTATCGTCAACCCTGCGTATAACGCCGATCGCGGGCCGGTGAATATTTTTGCCGCACGGCTGCATATGGGGTTCTGATGCGTTAGGGATACAGATAGCGGATTTATGAAAGGAGAATAATAGAGTGGAGAAATATGGCATTGCGTCATAAATGGGTAACAATTATATGCTATAGTACATGGTTAGCATAATAACTAAATGAGTATGTAATCTGTTTACAGGATACATCAATGCAACCTTTTAAGGGGAATCCGTCATGACAAGGCATAATGAAGCCGCAAGTATTAAATTTATAGCTCATATTTTGTGCGCTGCATCCATAGGCGCGGCAATGTTATGGAGCGTTCCTGTGTCTGCAGATCCTGCTCCCACTCCCACCCCGACGCCTACAGGTTCCATATTCACCGATCCTCACACGCAGATTCCCCCATGTATTCAGGAGGTCTTAGCCAATACCACGCATCAAACCGGACCAAGTGTCGTGTATGCCCCCGACGGCTCGCTTGAATTATTTGCACGCGACGCAAGCGGCACCTTGCAGTTTAAACGGCAGGTAGTGGATTCCAATACCGGCACGATAAAAGGATGGAGGGCATACTGGGAGAATGCGTTTAACGCAGGTAACCTCATATTACCCAATCTGGTGCCCTTTGGCGGCACCATGAACAGCGATCCGATGCCCATCGCTCGTGGTACGCTGACGCTTCCTGCGCCCGCTAGTTTAGGCAGTGGAAAAGTAGTAGTGAATGCAGGGCCTGCTGACGTATTCTATATCGGCAATGATCAGAAAATATGGCATGTAGAAGAATTTTCGGATACAAGCTGGGGCGTGCCGCATCCTATCGATGGTACAGCCGGTGGCACTCCGACTGCCGTACCAGCGGCGGGTCAGGTAACCGTGGCATACGATTCGGCCAACGACCGTGCACAGCTTTTCTATCGGGCGAGCGATGGCTCGATTGCAACCTATACGCAGAAAACGAAGAATGGATTCTGGGATAGCCAGCCTACCGTGCTGCAGCCGGCAGGTACTGCCACCAGCAACATTGCTGTAATGGATGCACCTGACGGGCATCGCTATGTTGCTTACCGGACTGCCGATGCACAGGTGGGGGTTTTCTGGATGGATCCCAATGGCAAGGCAGTAGGCAGCACGCCGCAGATTATGGGCGCGCCTCACAATGGAACGGTGACCAGCAATATTCGGCTGGCAAAGGATCCCAAAACCAATGCCGTGGATATCTTCTACCGTTATAAAGACTTAACCTTATGGGAAATTCCGGGGATGGCAGGCGGAACCTGGGGGACGCCTACAGATCTGGGATCGCGTTATACCAGCGACATTGACATACGATATCTCCCGGGTGGATCAATACAGACACTCAGCCGGGCGCAAGATGCTGGTATTGTCATTGTCGCGCAAAACGCCCAATCGAGCACCATGTTCGATCAACATGAGCATCTGCTTGGATTGACCAACCGCACCAAGAATACGACCGGCGCTCCGCTCCTGTCGCAGTCGATCTACAGCATTCCTGCGACCATAACCGGTATAGACGGGCTGCAGAATGTATTTTACATCGGCGCTAACGGCAATATGCAATACATATCCGAACTCAAGCCCTCCACGGCTGCTGAGCCTTATCCGAAACTGGCTGACGGCACTCCAGCATGGAGCCAGCCGTTTGATCTGGGCGGCAATGGGGTATTTACGGAATGCCCCGGAGGAGTGCCCACAACCTTTGGTCTTCCAGGCGCCAGATAAATATCCTGTATTTTTCTTAAGGTGCTGGTTGGGGAGTGCTTTTACTCGTTGCTTATCCTCTGTAGAAGCGCTGGCAAGATGGGCAGGATTATACCGCCATGGCCTTAAGGCATCAGGAAATATTTTGGAACAGAGTGAAGAATGGCTAAAGGAAGCACATCAACGGCTTGATCTTACGGCGGACGCACTTCGGCAAGCTCGATGCAAGAAATGAAGCCATTGCCAGCAAAGCCCGGGATACAGTATCTCAGCAATGGAAGAGATTGCGCCTTGAAATGCCAGACGGCTTGCAGCTTCAGGACGCGGCTAGCATAAGGTTGATAACAGTGAAAGCCTTCCGCACCATTTTTTCAGAAGTGGTGGAGCATAACGGAGTCGAACCGTTGACCTCTTCCATGCCATGGAAGCGCTCTACCAACTGAGCTAATGCCCCTTTTACAACCCTGCTTCGGGCTTTAAGGAAAGTGGAGAAAACTTGTAACCGCTCTGCGTTAACTGTCAATATAATTTCAACCCTATTGCGGCAATTACAGCGACTTCTCGGCTTTATGCCATGTACGCAGGGCAGGGCGGTGGCCGACGCTGATAAGGGTAGCGTTGGGCAGGTACGATTTCAGAGTTTCATAGAGTCGGGCTTCTGACGTTTCATCAAGCGCCGAGGTGGCTTCATCCATGAAAACGAATCCGGGTTTTGCCAGCAGCACGCGGGCAAAGGCAATGCGCTGCTGTTCTCCCATGGATAATATCTGGAACCATTGCAGGGCAGTGTCATCCAGGCTGCCTGCAAGCGATTCCAGCCCGCATAGGGACAGCACTTCCCTGAGCTTTATCTCTTCTATATCCGGTGCGTGCGGGTAACATAGCACCTGGCGGAGCGTGCCCAGCGGCAGGTAAGGTTTCTGTGGCAAGAACAGCATAGTGGCGGAGGGGGGCAGGGTGAGTTGTCCCTCCACAAACGGCCACAGGCCTGCCAGCGTGCGCAGCAGCGTGCTCTTGCCCGCACCCGACGCTCCGGTGATAAGCAGGGAATCGCCGGGTTTTATATGTAAGGCGATATGTTCCAGCAGAACCCTGCCGTCCGGCAGCCTGATGGTAATGTTTTCCGCTGTGATAATTTTTTCATCTGTGATGTGCCGCCGGAAGCGGGCGTTGGGAATGTGGGAGTCCTCGGCCTGCTGTATGCTGCTGTTAAACCCCTTGAGGCGGTCGATTACCGCCTTCCATGTGGCGATGCTGGTATAGGAGTCGATGATGTAGGAAAGCGAGCCTTGCACCTGTCCGAACGCGGAGGCGGTCTGCATGAGGCCGCCCAGCTGGATTTTTTTTGCAAAAAACCGCGGTGCGGCGACGACGAACGGAAAGATAACCGCGATCTGGCCGTAGCCGGAGGTAAACCAGTTCAGCAGTTTCTGGCGCTTCATGATCTGCCAAAAATTATCCACGACGGCGGTGAAACGACTGAGAAAATTCACCTGTTCCTGTACTTCACCGTGATAGAAGGCGATACTTTCGGTGTTTTCCCGCAGGCGCACCATGCTGAAACGGAAATTTGCCTCGAATTGCTGTTGGTCGAAATTGAGCCGGATAAGCGGCCTGCCGATTTTAACGGTAATCCAGGTGCCGATTGCCGCATAGACCAGCGCCACCCACACCATATAGCCGGGGATGGAGAAGGCCCTGCCATGTATTTCAAAATCGAACGCGCCGCAAAGCTGCCAGAGAATCGTAAGAAAGGAAAATAATGTCACGACAGCGCTGAGCAGGCCAAGCGACAGGCTAAGCGTCAACTGGATGAACTGCTCGATATCCTCGCTGAT
>Ga0206904_1058_pt1 | contig 30565 bp, 25 predicted proteins | sample Alteio_BWOrgHeat_42_FD_152981 | JGI IMG/M metagenome (GOLD analysis project Ga0206904, IMG submission 152981) | Enriched cells from forest soil in Barre Woods Harvard Forest LTER site, Petersham, Massachusetts, United States -... | ecosystem: Environmental > Terrestrial > Soil > Temperate forest >...
AAAATTGCAGTGAATTCGAATCGCCGTATTTACCTTTTGTAATCAGCGTAACTATTGGTACCCATAAAATATTTAATATCAATGGTATCATCATAGCAAAAAACATTTCGGTGGTATTGAACGAGTTGATGTATTGCTGATGCTGAGCGTCGGGCTTATTATTTAATGCGACCAACCTTGCAAATCTGGGTAAAATAATAGGGCCTATAATTAACATTGGCAACCGGGCAAGCTCGTAAGCGCGATAAGCAAAACTATAGTCGGCCAGTACTATGTTAGAGGTCATTATTCCAAGCAGTATCCAGTCCATCCTTGATAAGCTCATATCAAAAATTACAGACAGGTACTGCGCCGATGACTCTTTCAGCAATTTGATATATGCCTTAAAATGCAGTTTGAACCCAAATGTGGTTTTTGTGATAAGGTAGATCAACAAACAGCATAACTCAAATGCAGCGGTGCAAATAAGAATGATCATAACTGTATTGATATACAGCTTACCTTCCTTTATCAGCAAACAGGCAACTATTATTTTACTTATATTACTTATAACAGCAATAATGCCATATGGCGTAAACTGTTCTTTAGCGTTTAAAAATTGCTTTAAAGGAATACCTATATAAATTAACCCTTGTGCTAAAAAAAACCACGGCAAGGCCTGGAATGCACGCGATTGGTTTTTAACTAAACCATTCAGCATCAACAAAAACACGAAGGTTATTAAAAATCCCGTTATGGCATGTGCAAAAAAGGCGGTTGCCGCCCAGTCAGATCTTTTCGATGCAGCTATGCGCCTGACCACCACCTGTTCTAAACCAAACCCGAGAAATGTGGTGATAAATATGGATACAGCATTTGTCCAGCTGATTATTCCAAAATCATCTTTCGATAAATAAACAGAGATAAAATAAAAGAACACACTCCCTAATATCTGTACAGAAATTGCCTGCAGTCCGGATGAGAAAATCTTTATTAATAATTTATTCTTAATCAATACCGTACGTTTCTGAGTGTAGCATCAAAATTAGTATTATCTTTTGCTTTGTAACTATGGTAGCCTTATACCAAAGTATTTAAAAGCGGCTTGTTTACTGGTTACGTACAATTAGCCCGATTGGCTGCCTTGCCTAAAAACTTTCCAAAATTTTAGTTAATAAAAAGCCTGTCTTTGTTACTGTGAACAGGCAACCCTTTCAATTTTTAAGCCGTAATCTTTATTAGAATGAAATGTGTGGAATTAACAATACAGTTGATCCGGCCTTTCGCATGTATAGAGAACGATAATGCTTAAATCAAACGCTTTTACTTTTAACAAGCTAAAGAATTACGTTGATTGGAAACTCCTCATTTTCCTTGTTCTTTTCCTGAACATAAAAATGCCGGTAAAAATCCTTGCTATCGTTTTTATATACCTGATGCAGTTTAATTTCAAGTTTGGTTTTAAATTCAAAAACCCCAGATTACCCCTCTTTTATCTTTTGATCATACCTGTTGCTTTCATAGGCTTATTAATAAACAAAAGTTATCAGGATAATAATTATCTGCTCGTTTTTTTTACAGGCATCGGGTTTTGGGTGCTTGCCATACTGGCAATCCATCAAATTAAATTACTTGTTGAGCGAACAGAAAACGAAAAGATCCATGGAACCATTATTGCATTTTTTATTATTAATGCTTTAGTATCGGTAGCTAATCTCGTGCTCATTATGTATAAAACAGGAAGCATCAATCCCTACACCTTTAGGGGGATGTACCAAACCTATTTTATAATGACAGGGGATTATATAAAAGGGCTCTCATTTGATATTTCATCAACAAATGCGGTTTTAAGCGCATTTGGGGTGATTTATTTTTTGGATAAAAAGCTACCTGTTATGCTTTTTATCTGCATGGTTACGCTTTTGCTTACTTGTAGCAACCTCATTAATCTGATGTTTCTTTTTGTAATGCTGATCTTGTTTATTTTAAAAAGCAGCAGGGATCAAAAAAGCCTGATTGTTATCTGCCTGATGCTTTTTTTGGTTTTCATGCTAAAAATAACACCTCAAAATACGCATTATTCCGAAGAAGCTATTAATAGCGCACTCCACATAAAAAATAAGGTGCAAAATAAATCTGTTACGGCCCTTATTGTACCGATAACCCAGCGGCCTGATAGTACGCTAAATCCGGAAGAGAAAAGACAAAAAATTGCAACACTCTATCTTGACAGTATTTATGCTGCAAAAAAACAACAATTCAAGCCGGAGCCAGGGTTAGCTAAATCTGTTCCGATAACTGATAAAGGCAGGGTATACATTGCTCCCCATGATACTACTTCTGAAGATAATTATATCAGTAAACAAATGGAGCCGGATAGAAAGCTGATGCTCGATTTTATTGATACACATAAAGCCGACCTGCCGCTTTCCACAAAAACTGATTATTTCCCTCCACTGCCGGGTAAAGTGACGGGGATGGTACAAACGTTAACTTTTTTGCATAAACATCCTGTTAAAGCAATTGCCGGTATGGGTATTGGTAATTTCTCATCAAAAATTGCCTTTCGTGCTACCGGACTTGGAATTAGAGGGCAATATCCTGAAAATCATACTTATATAAACAGGGCCTTTCTTACAAACCACCTCGATTTGTATATGAGTTTTTTCAGTAAGGAGGTTGGTTTCCGGTCGGTAAAGAACAATCCTTTTTCGGTATATGATCAGTTATTGGCTGAATATGGCCTGTTAGGGCTGCTTGCTCTTGTTATTTTCTATTTAGGATTTTTTGCGAAATACATTAAGGTACTTACCTACGGGTTACCGTTGCTGGCTTTACTGATGATGTTTTTTTGTATCGATTACTGGTTTGAGCAATTATCGGTGATTGTATTTTTTGAATTGATGTTATTGCTCAACATTAAAGAAACCACTAATAAAGTAAAGCTCAGTTATGGATCATAATAATCCAAAAATTACTGTTTTAATGCCTGCCTATAATGCAGGTAAATATATAGGTGAAGCCATAACATCTGTACTGCAACAGTCATTTGCCGATTTTGAGCTTTTAATAGTTAATGATGGATCGACAGATAATACGGAAAAGATTATCCGGTCGTTTCACGATCCGCGCATTGTGTTGATAAGCCAGGAGAACAAAGGGATAGCCGCTGCACTAAATTTTGGATTAACGCATGCCCGCGCTCCATACATAGCAAGGTTTGATGCCGATGATATTTGCCTGCACAACAGGCTGAAAATTCAATACGATTTTATAACTACCTACCCCGAATATAGCGTGATAGGCTCAGCTGCCGAGTACATGGATGCCGAAGGGCATTATATCTTCACCCATCATCCCGAAGGACATTTGAATGAAGAGATCCAGCAGTTAAAATATACTGTGTGCCCTTTTATTCACTCCAGCGTACTCTATAAAAAAGAGTTAGTTATAAATAATGGCGGCTATAACGAGCATGCTTATACCTTCGAAGATCATTTTTTATGGGTAAATATTCTGAAAAATGAAAAGGCATGTAATCTTTCGCAACCGCTAATAAAAGTAAGGCTAAACCCCGAATCAATAACCATTGATGAAAAGTGGCGCACACGCAAGTTCCGTTCAATAAAATACTCAACCCTGAAAAACAGGAGCATTACTGAAGCCGAAGGAAATGAGCTGTCTCAAATTGGGAATAAGCAATATTCCCTTAAAATAAAGGAAGGCGCCTATTATGCGCTATGTGGTAAAAAGTTCCTGCTCAACAATTATCAACCCGAAAAAGCACGCTTAAACGTAGTAAGGGCTATTGGCCTGCACCCGTTCAGGTTGGACAATTACCTACTTTATACGGTAAGCTATTTTCCCGAAAAATTTATTACCTGGTTACATAGAATTAGCCCGGGCAAATTGTAATTAAAAGATTGAAAAGATGAAGGTAGCTTTTATAACACGATCAACATTATATACTGTCCCCGGGGGCGATACCGTACAGGTTGTGCAAACTGCCCGTCAGTTAACCGATATGGGAATTGGTGTAGATATACTATTATCCAAAGAAATTATAGCTTATGAACAATATGACCTGCTTCATTTTTTTAATATCATCCGCCCTGCCGATATTCTATATCATAGCAGGAAAGCTAAAAAGCCTTTTGTTGTTTCAACCATATTATGCCGCTTCAGCGAGTACGATAAGCATCATCGCAAAGGCATAGGGATATTATTTACTTATTTGCCCGGCGATAGTGTTGAATACCTGAAAACCATAGCGCGATGGGTATTGGGCAAAGATCACCTGTCAAGCTACGACTACATCTGGAAGGGCCAGCGTAAAAGCATTATTGAAATACTGGGCAGAGCAACAATGATATTACCCAATTCAGAATCGGAATATAACCGGGTGCAGGAGGCATATCCCTGCGAAATTGATCACCTGGTAGTGCCTAATGGTATTAATCCTGAGAAATTCCCTTTTAACCCGGCAATAAAAAAAGATGAGCAGCTGATAATTTGCGTAGCCAGGATTGAGGGTAGAAAAAACCAGTTAAACTTAATAAAGGCATTAAATAATACCCGGTTCCGGCTGGCGCTTATTGGCGCACCGGCACCCAACCAGATTGATTATTACAATGAATGCCGCAGCATTGCAGCAGATAATATCATTTTCCTTAACCGGGTTCCCCAGCAGCAATTACTGGAATATTACCAACAAGCCAAAGTACACATATTGCCGAGCTGGTTCGAAACCACAGGCTTAAGTTCGATAGAAGCTACCGTTATGCGCTGCAATATTGTGATAACCGACAAAGGTGATACCCGCGAATATTTTGGCAATGATGCCTTTTACTGCAATCCGGCAAGCCCGGAAAGCATACTTGCAGCGGTCGAAAAGGCAAGTTCAGCTCCGTTCAATAAAAACTTACTTGAAAAAATATTCGAAAAATATACCTGGAAACAGGCTGCACTACAAACATTAAAAGCATATCAATTAGCGGCTACAGCATGAAACTAAGAATAGCAATTTTAGGTACACGGGGCGTCCCGAACTATTACGGTGGGTTTGAGCACATATCAGAATATGTGTCGGCAGGATTGGTGAAAAGGGGCCATTCGGTAACGGTTTATAATTCGCATAACCATCCCTATAAAGAAGATAGCTGGAATGGCGTTGAGATAAGGCATTGTTATGACCCTGAATATTTGATAGGCACACCCGGTCAGTTTATTTACGATCTTAACTGCTTGCGTGATGCAAGAAAAAAGAAGTTCGATGTGGTTTTGATAATGGGCTATACCAGCAGTTCAATCTGGGGTAAGCTATACCCTTCACAAAGCACCATCATCACCAATATGGACGGGCTGGAATGGAAAAGATCAAAATACTCACCATCTGTACAGAAATTTTTAAAATATGCCGAAAAGCTTGCTGTAAAATACAGCCAGTTTTATATTTCCGATTCCCTGGTAATTAAATCGTACCTGGGCGAGAAATATAACATTGAAAGTAAATATATCCCTTATGGGGCTGACTTATTTTCGGAAGAAGAACGTGAACAGGTTGACAGTGAACAAGCCTTAAAAGAAGATTATTTTTTATTAATGGCCAGGATGGAGCCTGAAAACAATATCGAAACCATTTTAGAGGGGTTTAATAACAGCAGTTCGCACAGAAAATTTAAGGTTTTGGGCGATACAGGTAACCGGTTTGGAAAATTCATCACTCATAAATTTAAAAACGATGAACGTATCGAGTTTAAAGGATCAATTTTTGATACAGGTAAAGTACGGGCTTTGCAAAACAACTCTTATCTCTACTTTCATGGTCATAGTGTTGGTGGTACCAACCCATCACTGTTGGAAGCAATGGCCAGCGAGGCATTAATAGCCGCTCACAATAACCCTTTCAATAAATCAGTATTGCATTCGGATGCCTTCTACTTTTCAAACTCAAAAGAGGTAAGGAACATTGTGGAAACTGTTCAAAGGAAGGAACCCGAAAAAATTATGGTAACTAATAATCTCCATAAAATTAAGTACCAGTTTAACTGGGAAAAGATCATTGACCAATATGAGCAGTTTATTATAGAATGCCATTATAATTCAAACTATGAGCGAGTTGTTTCGGATAGAGGATAGTTTATCGAATAAGATTAGTTATTATCATATCACGTTGTTAATGGCAGCCCTGCCGTTCGATATGTTTTATAGCCATCTTATTTTAATAAACCTGATTATCCACACACTCATCCATCTCAATAAAAAAACAATTAAACCTGTATTTAAATTAAGGACACTGGTATTACAATCAGTGTTTTTTGTAACGCTCTTCAGTATTATTTATACTATAAATATTACTGGGGCTTACAATGAATTGGGCAGGCGGGCCATCATCTTTTTTTTTCCAATACTGTTATGTCTTAATCAGCTCGACTTAAAGAAATATCGCCCGCAGTTACTATTATCGTTTTCATTGGTTTGTACTATAACCATTCTCTATTTATATGCTGATGCGCTTATTACCATCAAGCATTATAAGTTACCCCTTAAAGCCCTTTTTTCCGGTTCTTTTACTAATCATAATTTTTCGGAACCTATTAATATGCATGCTACATTTTTCTCTATGCAGGTTGCTATATCATTAATTTTTCTGTTGTCTGTTTTAGTAAAAGAATCCGGGTTATATAAAAAGCTTTTTTATCTGGTATGCAGTTGCATACTTACTGCAGGACTTATACAGCTTAGCTCAAAATCAATCTTCATTGCGCTCATAATCATTATAAATATCGCCATCCCCTATTTTTTATTACAAGGTGCAAAACGCTGGAGGTTTGTTGTGGCAGCTTCATTTATCTCTGTTTTATTAATTGCCGGCATTTTATATTCAAATACATTCAGGGAACGCTACCTGATTGAACTTACCGCCGATCTGTCCCCAGCCAAAAATGGTGAGATCCTGGACTCCCGCCTGGCCAGGTGGGGTGTTGCTACCGGGTTAATTGCAAAAAGGCCAATTATTGGTTACGGAGCAGGCTCGGAGATGGATCTTTTACATCAAAGTTTTTTTGATCATAAATTGTATAGCTCATTTTTAAACAACCTGAATGCGCATAATCAATACCTAAGTTTTCTAATAAAATCGGGCGTAATTGGGTTGCTCATTTATGTTGGTACATTAGCTTTTGGGTTTAATATCGCGTTCAGGCAGGGAGACCTGCTTCTTTTTGCATTTATAACAATTATTACTGTAGTCTCACTTTCCGAAAACTTTCTTGATGTTGATAAAGGGATCATTTTCTATGCCTTTTTCCTCTCATTTTTTATTTTTTCGAACGAAAACCCGAAGCTGATCTCTAAACTATCGGGGCCGCCATAAATATTTAATAACACTGGCAACCAAACAGTTAATTGCCCCGTCATTATAGTAAAGCTACTTTCAATATAAACAGATAATGCAGTATAGTACTTACCCTCTAATTAATAAAAGCTTGTTATCAATTAAAGAAAACATATTAGAAACTCTGGCTTACTTTGATCTGTTTGACTATCCATTAAGCAGGGCCGAGATCTATTTGTTTCTTAAAAACAAGTATGATTTTGAAACATTTGATGATGCGCTGAAATCCCTGCTTCATGGCGGTATAATTTATCAGTTCGATAAGTTTTATACCCTAAAAAATGATCATTACTTAATAGTACGAAGGAATGAAGGGAATAAAAAAGCTGTTGAATTAATAAAAATAGCCGAAAAAGTTGGTAGCCTGTTGATACATTTTCCTTATGTGCGGGGGATAGCTATTTCAGGGTCATTATCAAAGAATTTTGCTGATGAACAGTCTGATATCGACCTGTTTATTATAACTGCAAAAAACAAACTCTGGATAGCCCGCACTATAATGCACTGCTTTAAGAAATTAACCTTCCTGGTTAATAAGGAGCATTTGTTTTGCATGAATTACTATATTGATGAACAACAGTTGGAAATTGCGGAGAAAAACCTGTATACCGCCATTGAAATAGGTACCCTGATCCCCTTACAGGGTGATGCTGTATTTGAAAGATTCTATGCCGAAAACTCCTGGACAAGAAATTTCCTCCCGAACAAAAACATGCGGATAGCCAGTGCGAAGCCTGTAAAGAACTCTTTTTTCAAAAACACTGTCGAATTATTGTTTAATAACCCTGCCGGCGATGCCATTGATAATATGCTGATGAAAATAACCGCAGGCAGGTGGTTGAAAAAAACAACTCAGAAAAAACTGAACAACCACGGTATAATTATGGGGATGGATACCAATAAGCATTTTGCCAAACCCGACCCTAAGAATTTCCAGAGCAAGCTGCTTGCACGTCATGAACACAAAATCGCCCGCATTTTAACTGCCTACGAAAGTATCCTGGCGCACTAATGTCATGTCACTTATAAATTAACGTTTAGCCAATAATATTTACACAAAAAGTGTAAACCATGTTTTTTTTCAAAAATTCAATTTAAATAATTGATTAACAGTCATTTATAAGCATGTAAACCATGAATTATGTAAACCATGTAAACCCACTTTTCTTGTTAATCTAGTCAATCTCAACCCAGTTGCCGCAAGTCAATTTATTGTTTACATAACACTAAGGTTATTTCTTTTTGAGAGATATGATATAATAATCGCCAATATATTTCCATGGCCAGGAGGATTTGAGCTTATCTTCTTTGTTCTTCAGGAAGCGGTAAACTGAGGGATGCTTTTCCGCAAAACCTTCAATGTATGAAGGCGGAACAATTGTACACAGGCCCTCAATATCTATAATATCAAACTGATTTTTAAGCCTTTTAATGATATATGACGGGTTATAATACCAGCATTTAAAATAAACACCTTCAATATGGGCCTTACTTCCATTACTGCTAAAAAACCTGCGAAATGCGGTTTTAAACTTCCCCTTAAATATCAGTAAGGTTTCCCAGAGGCAGAATTTTGGTAAAATAACCAGGGTAACAGTCCCGTTTGGTTTTAAAAGATCTGCAAACGACGCTAAAACTATATCCAGTTCATTTGTGCAGTTTAGCCCGGCAAAGTTGGACAATATATGATTATAAGGCCCCTTGTTTTTTAACTGGTGAAGCATAGTATAAGAGCAGGTTTCGGTGCTTATATGTTCTTCCATTTTGTTTAATGCCACCTTCTTTTTCAGTTCATTTTGCATACCTGACGATATATCTGTAGCATGCACTTTAAATCCTTTGCGAGCAAAAAACAAAGCATCATCACCTGTACCGCTATTTAACTCGAGGATAGAGTTACCTGGCGCTAAAAGATGTAAAACATGGTTGCGAACCCGTTCCCGCTTGTATTTAATAATAGTGTTACCGGCATACAGATCATCAAAAATTACCGATTGGGTGGTAAATGCCGATTCCGCATTTTGCTCATTAATATTTATGGCGGCAGCTTTCATTATACCTCCTCCAGCTTTCGCAACTTCATACCTTCAATAAGCGTTGCGGGTGCATGATACAAAACAGAAACAGCCTTCCTGATGCTTTTAATGTTTGCGCTCAGCGGGTTATTTATCAGTTTAACAAGGCTGTTCTTTGCCAGATGTTTATGATAATTTTGGTGTACATACCTGTGCAGTTGTTTATAATAAGATGGCGGGAAAGTATTGGTGAACATCAGGGCCATTTCATCTGAATCTGTCCAGTTTGTTTTTTGCTTTAGATCAGCTCTTACTTTCTCATAAAATGAAGTACCAGGTAACGGGTAAGAAACCGAGATCCCGATTTCAAATGGCAAAAGTTCATTGATCATGTTAATGGTCAGCTGGATATCTTCTTTTAATTCTCCCGGGTAGCCAAACTGTATAAAAAATGATGGCTTTATACCGGCGGCTTTCATCAGCATGGTTGATTCCTTGATCTGTTCAATGGTAGTGCCTTTATCCATTGCATCCAGGATCTTCTGTGAGCCGCTCTCTGCTCCTATCCACACATTTTCACAACCAGACCTGGCCAGGTCTAGCACCATATCTTCCTGTACCAGTAAATCAGCCCGCGACTGAATCTTAAACCTGATCTTTATGTCTTCTTTTTCTAAAAGTTGTGCAAGTTCCTTTACCCACCCCGGCTTTAAACCAAAAATATCATCGCAAAACCAGATATGATCCATGTGATAAAGCTCTTTCAACAGCTTAATCTCGGTAACAACATTTTCCGGGCTTCTCGAATTATAACGGTTCCCGTAAATTGGCTTGGCACACCAATTACATTTAAACGGGCAACCCCGGGTAGTACTCATGTTTAACGAGAAATAACCTGCGTGTTTCAGCCACGTTTGCCTGTATTGGTCAATATCAACCAAATCCCAGGCTGGTAGTGGCAAAATATCCAATACTTTTAAAACCGGGCGACCTAAAGTTTTTACAATCTTCTCATCCTGCTTATAGGCCAATCCTTTTATTATTGAGTAATCAGTGTTGCCGTTTTCAATTTGCGTGGTTAGCTCCAGTAATGTTTGCTCCCCTTCTCCTATTATAACAAAATCGGCGCCCTCGTTTAAATATTCTTCATACCTGTCTGTCGAGTCCGAACTCGAAACAATTACTTTGCATCCCTCTGCCCTTGCAATTTTACACATGCTAAAAGCTGCCTCGCGCATGTTGGTAAGGCACATTTTGGTGAGATAATTGAAGCCATCATCATAAATAACAAAAAAATCAGGCTTGTTTTCTATCAATGTGGCCGAAACCTCTTCCGGGTCCTGCACAAACATGGTATCAAAAAGCGAAACAGTATAATTATTATCTCGCATTAATGCTGCGGCGTATAAAGTACCCAAGGGCGGGTAAGGCTGACCTATTTGCCATTGCTTGGGGTCGAAGCGTAAAAAATATGAATGTGTGAACAAGATGCTTTTCATACTACACTAATCAGGCAATTTTTGCAAATGGTGAAAGATTTAAAGAGCATACGCATTTTACGCACGCTATATTCGTACTCATATCAAGCGTTCGCCTAAAGTTAACGGCAAGATCGCTATTCAGAATGTTTTCTAAAGATGAATCCCTGATGTTACCTATCACATCATGAAAAAAACATGGCCTTACATTGCCATCGGCTTCAATTACGGTTGATACCCAGGGTGCGTTACACTTTTTAAACGGGAAAGGGTTTAATCCATAAAAAGCGGCATAATACTGGTATATATCCTGTATTTTCTCGGGTGATTCTGCAATAAATCTTGTTTTAAAGTTATCCTTATTGTTGATTATTCTGGTTATTACTTCCTGCAATTCAGGCAATTCGCGTTCGGATATTAATATTTCATGCTGCTTGGGTTCTTCCCAGGCCATTTGGCGGTTAAAAGCATGGCTGCTAACATCCGCGGGCAAAAAGCTTACCTGATCTATCCTCATTAAACGCGATTCATTAATTATAGCCTCCCAATTTCTAAAATTAAGGCGATGTATTACTGTACGGGCTGTTATTCTGTAGTTTGGATTGATGGATTTGATGTACTCCACCCCTTCTTTAAGTTTACTGAAAGCATTTGGAATATTCCTGATAGCATCGTGCAACGCCTCATCGCCATCTAAAGAAACAATCAGGTCATCAACCCATTCCAAGATTTGGTGGGCATTTTTTTTTATGGTAAGCCCTGTTGTAAGCAGGGTAACCTTTATTTTATATTGTTTAAGGATCTCACAAAGCCGGAAAAAGTTCGTATTCAGCAATGCCTCCCCTCCCGACATTAACACCTGCTGTGTACCAAATTTTTTTAATGCACCTAATAATGTGGTTATATCCTGTTCGGTTAGTTGTTTAAGATTTTTGTTATCCTTCCAGATATCGCACATCATACAGCGGCAGTTGCAGGCGCTGTGCGGCATCAATATAACTATAGGCAATGCCGATATCACACTTGTTTTTAAAGTACGATACCTATTATATGAACGATATAAGGATTGCCCTGTCATATAATTTTAGTTTTTTACTACAACCCAGTAAAAAGGGTCTTTTTTACCAATCCTGTTGATCAGGCTTTTGGGATTAAACAGTATTTTATAATTAAACGGCTGCAGATCAACTATTGAATGATGAAAGTAATGAGTTGCCATTTCCGGATATCCCAGCATTTCATAATACTCTTTAGTACGTTTTGTCGCATTAGCAACTTCATCTTGTTTATAAAAATTGGTATCTATTATATGGATCTCCCCATTCGTATTTAAACATGAGAACACGCTGTCAAGAATGTCCTTTACTGATTGAAAATATTGAATTGAAGCAGCAAAAACGATAACATCAAACTTTTCCTTTAAAAACATCCCCGGATTAAAGCTTCCATGGATAAATTCAAGATCATCATTTTTAAATACGCGTTTAGCTTGTAAAATTTCCGGCACATTTACATCCATCCCCGTTACTTTCGAATGTTTAATGGCTAGCAGCTTTGATGAGAGCCAGCCATTTCCGCAGCCTATTTCCAAAATATTAAGCGGTTTGTCTTTTTCCTTAAGGTAATTAACGAGTCTCTGAGATGATCTTTTCCTTATTTCCCATTCTTTAAAATGAATATGCGAAGGTTCAATATCAGGCAAAAACATAACCAGCTTGTCCGACAAAACACGTTGCTCCTTATATCTTACATCTATATAAAGATCACCAAAATCTGAACTTTCGGCTTCATCCTCCATAATCTCCGTGTTTAATTCAGTTATGTTCACAACGCATTCATTAAAATCCCTGTATTTCCGGTTGCCGATATCTCCAAACCTTTTGCAGCAGCTTTATTTCGTAAGGATATTTGTAAAGATTTACTTTATACCGTAAACCGGCTACTATTTTTATAGCTCTTCTTTTTAAAGCATTCAAGCGGATATCGGTAACTGTAGGGTACACGCCGTTCAGTACCGTTTCAAAGTTTCTGATCTTGTCTATCATCTCCGGGGTTAACCAGGGAGTCAGAGGGTTTTTCCTTAAATCAAAGCTTTCCCAAGCCGGGCTGATCCAATCTTCCAGCGTTTGCGGAAATCTGAAACCACTCGCCAATACCTGTTTATACATTTCCGAACCTTCTGTTGGAACAGGGCTGTAGGTATAAATAATAATCTCTGTTTTAGGGTTTACATGCTTTACTTTTTTTATGAAATCAATTTCAAAATCTATCTGGGCCTGTACCTTTTCAGGTGTCGGAGCAGGCGTGCCAAGTACAAAAGAATATTCAGGAATGATATCAAATTTTTTAAGCCGCTCCGCAAACTCGATAATCTGGTTTCCGGTTTGAGTTCCTCCTTTGTCCATTTGTGCCAGCACTTCATTATTTCCGCTCTCGGCACCGAAGAAGATAATTTTACAGCCAGATGCTCGGATAGCTTCCAATGATGAATCCTTAAATTTACTCATAGTGTCTATCCGCGCCATTCCCCACCAGGTCATATTTTCGTCTTTCATCAGGTTTGAAAATTCAACAGCGCGTTTTTCCGATACAAAGAAATTATTATCGTGAAACTCAATGGCATCTGCTCCCCATTTATCTTTTATATACTTCACATCCTTATAAACAGCCTGTGCCGATTTACCTTTCCACCGTGCCTCATAAATGGGTACAACCGCGCAAAACGAACAGGTGAACGGACAGCCTATGCTTGAATGATAAGCAAGTGTTTTCTCCCCTAAATATGTTTTCCCCAGAAACTTCGTAATAGGGTAAAAAGTATTCAGCTTATCGTATGGTAAAGGCGGTAATGAGTCCTGGTCTATCAGGTCTTCTTTAGCGGTTTTTGAGATCTTGCCATCGGGGTCTTTATAGATCAGGTTTTTTATAAACTCAAAGGGCTGTCCATATTCTAAGGCATCAACCAGTTTTGGAAAAGCATGGTCGCCAGGGCCATTGATAATAAAATCAACATAACCTGAATAAAGCACTGCATTAGGTTGGTTTGATGGAAAATACCCTCCCCATATCATTTTGGTATAAGGAAATTTTTCTTTTATAGCCTTTGCAGCTAAAATTGCCTGCCTTAATTGCGGCCCGGGCATCACCGTAAAACCAAGATATTTGAACTCACCTGTATTCAGGTAGCTTTCTATTTTTTTTATAGGGTCGGCTTCACAATTACCATCTACAATTACCCAATCATATTTTCCATCAACCGACGCGGCAATGTTTAAAATGGAATTCGGTATCCGGTATTTATTTATAGCGCTTTTAGGATTAAACAGCAATATCTTACTCATCTTATACTTGCTTGTTATGTTTTATAACGGGTTAGGTCTCCGTAATACCGGCAGTTGTACCTGCCGGTATTATTACCCAAATTACGGAGACGGTCAATCACACAAAACCCAATTTAACCCCAATTAAACAATTACTCTCATAGTAATTACGCCCAGGCAAAAGTTATGGTTGCCTACTGCTATAAATAAATTCATTGGGCAACCATCATAAATAATTACCCGTATTATTTGTAATAACAGTATTGATTTCTTTTACTTAAATTACCTTGTTTTGATACAAACCTTAAAAAAATATATTCATAAAAGAATTTTCCCATCAGCTATACTGGAGAAGGGCGTTGTTGAAGCTTATGATATCTGGGCCGAAGATTACGATTCGCAGCCAGGTAACCTGATGCTTGATTTTGATGAACTTGTTTTTTCTGAATTACTAGATGGTATCGATATAAAAAACAAGCAAATTGCTGATATCGGCTGCGGAACAGGCAGGCATTGGCCTAAAATTTTAAAAGAAGATACAGTAAGCTTAACTGGTTTCGATGTTTCGCCGGGAATGCTTCATAAACTGAAGGAAAAATTTCCGGCTGCTGAAACGAGTACAATTACCGATAATTATTTTTCGGCTATTGAAGATGAAACTTACGATCTGATCATTTCTACCCTCACTGTTGCCCATATCGAAAACATTGAAGAGGCACTGCTGGCATGGCAAAGGATCTTAAAAAATAAAGGAGACATTATCATCACTGATTTCCATCCCGATGCTTTGGCTTTTGGCGGAAAACGGACCTTCAAACATAAAAATGGCAGAATTGCTGTAAAGAATTTTGTTCATTCAACCGATACTATTAAGGAAATACTTTTTAAAGCAGATTTTAAATTGATCAATGCAGTTGAAAAAAGGGTTGACGAAACGGTAAAGCATTATTACCAGCAGCAAAATGCGCTGCATGTGTATGATAAATTTAAAGGCTTCCCTATTATTTATGGGATGCATTTTAGGAGGTAATAATGATCCTTAACAATGTAAAAATAGTTGGTAATGATGAGCCTATAAATATCAGGGTCGGCGACGGGAAAATAGCAGAGCTATCTCACACTGCCTTTACCGGGGAAGCCGGCCCTTTGACTTTATCTTTCACTAATGCCATTATATTTCCAGGTCTCATAAACTCACACGACCATTTAGATTTTAACCTATTCCCTCAATTTGACGACAAAACATATAACAATTACACGCAGTGGGGGAAATATATTCATGCAATTTATAAAAATGAAATATCCGATATACTAAAAATACCAATGTCTCTAAGATCAGAGTGGGGAATGTATAAAAACCTGATTTGCGGCGTCACTACAGTAGTTAACCATGGGGAGAGATCGGGTTTAAAGAATGTATTAATAAACATATTTGAGGAAAGCCAATGCTTACACTCCGTTCATTTTGAAAAATACTGGAAAATCAAGTTGAATAACCCCTTTAAAAACTCTATGCCTGTAGCAATACATGTTGGCGAAGGAGACGATTGGCTTGCATTTAACGAGATTGATCAGTTGTTGCAGTACAACCTCCTGAAAAAAAAACTGATTGGTATTCATGGTGTGGCAATGTCCGAAAAACAAGCAAAAGGATTTGAAGCGCTTGTTTGGTGCCCTGAGTCGAATTATTTTTTGCTGAACAAAACTGCACAGATTGATCTGCTGAAGAAACACACAAAAATATTATTCGGAACCGACTCTACTTTAACAAGCTCATGGAATATTTGGGATCATTTACGGTTAGCACGAAAAACTCATCTACTTAGTGATATTGCAATATATGCCTCACTTAATCAAAACGCCGCAAATGTATGGCACTTAAATTCGGGTAGCATCGAAACAGGCAAAGATGCCGATCTGGTTATTGCAACTCCACAGCCAGATAAAATAGGCTTTAATGCTTTTTTCGCCCTTGATCCTACCGATTTACAGTTAGTTGTCTATAAGGGAAATATCCGTCTGTTTGATGAAACGTTGTTACCCCAATTACAAGCTATCGATCTGGATAAATTTAGTACGATCTACATAAAAGGCAGCTGTAAGTACATTGAGGGAGATTTGCCCGCATTGATGAAAAAAATAAAGGAATATCAGCCTGAAGTTAATTTTCCCATAAATGCTAATGAGCTTGTGCAATTATGACCTTATCACAAAAAATACGCTCAAAACTGGCCAGGAATATTAAGTACCTGTACAGGGATATTTATTATAAATTGGGGTTGCATAAGGGTTTCTATCAATCCGCAAGAGGAAGTCGGATTTTAATTTACCACGGCATCTGCCAGCACGATCATTTAAGGTTTAATACCATTTTTATAACCCAAAAAACTTTTGAATCGCACCTTAAATTCTATAAAAAGCATTTTAATGTTATTTCGTTAGATGCTTATTATAAACAGGAATTTAGTAAGGATAGATTTAATGTTTGCCTCACTTTCGACGATGGTTTTGCTAATAACTATAAATATGTTTTGCCCCTGCTCGAAAAATATAAAATCCCCGCTGCTTTTTTCATCACTGCCATACAAGCCGCAGGTTATGATATTTTGTGGAACGATTTTCTGAGCATTGTGAGTAAGTACGGCCCTAAAGAGATAGTTTATAAAAATGAATCGCACATTAAAGACCGCTATAATAAATACATTTCATTAGTAAGTGGTGAAAAGCTTGCTGATAAGCTTCGTTCGGGTGATTTTGAGGAAAAGGCCGATATGATGAAGCTGCTATCGCCACTGTCCGATTTCAAAACAAATAAATACGATGAAGACTATTGGCTGCAAATGACACCGGGACAGATCAGGGCGCTATCTGTCTCACCATTTGTAACTGTTGGCGCCCATGGATATTATCATAACGATCTGGCCAAAATTGATATTAATAACGCAACTGAGGAGCTGGCACTCTCAAGACAGTACCTTGAGGATATTATTGGGGAAAAAGTAACCAGCCTTGCATTTCCCTATGGCTCCTATTCGCCTGAAGTTATTGAAGCAGCAAAAAGTACTGGTTACGAACAATTGCTTGCAATGGAATTTTATTCAGAGAATGACCAGGAAGATAAGGCTATTCGCGAACGTTTAGCGGTTAACCCGTTTATATCTACCCCTAATCAAATGTATGCAACCATAACAGGCAACTATGAATAATGATCCTAAAAACGGGAAATATATAGTGAAACGGTTAAATGCTGATAATTTAACCGATGTAGAGAAATTGCATACCGCTGTTTATGATAAACAGCAGGTTAAAGGCTTTTTCATGCAGAAGTATAATACCGCATTTACAGGTATTGAGCATACTGGCTTTATTGCATATAATAATGAACAAATGCCTGTTGCATTTTATGGCGTTATTCCTTGTTTTATAAAGATTGATGACAAAATAATCCTCTCCGCTCAATCAGCCGATACCATGACACACCCCGGATACCGTAACCAGGGTTTGTTTGTTGAGCTGGCCTTAACTACTTTTCAGTTATGCCGCGAACTGGATATTAAGCTCATTTTTGGGTTTCCAAATAAAAACTCATTGCCAGGCTTTGTAAATAAGTTAGGCTGGCAGGTTACAGATACCATGGATTGCTTTATCATCCATACCCGCAATTTTTCTTTAGACGGAATTTTAAATAAGGTCCCTCTATTGAAAAAACTGCATACCGGTTATCAAAGCCGGATTTTGAAGAAATATTTGGTCAGGCAAAATGGAATTACCAATTCAGTATTTACAAACGGATTTGGCGGAGTTTATCGCGACAAGGATTTCCTCAACTATAAAACTTATAACCCGACACAGGTGATTAGAATTGATGATGCAACTTTATGGATAAAGATTAGCAGTGTGCTTTTAATTGGCGATATTTTGTTGAATCCTGACAATTTTGATGACATGATGTACAAACTAAAAAAACTTGCCAGGAGATTGGGGATAAAGGAGATACATTTCCATGCAAGCCCTGGCACAACATTACATGGTTTGTTCGCCATGCGGTTTAATTCGTTTCCATCTTTCCCGGTGATATTTAAAGATCAGGTAGAAAGTATAACATTAGATAAAATTAAATTCACCTCTGTAGATATTGATACTTTCTGATATGAACTCATTGATAAGAAAACTCTTTTTTAAGGATAAGAAAATAAAGACTTTCTTTATAACCCGCCTTAACGAAAGCGAGATTGAAGAAAAAGTGTTTTTAAGGGCCGGTAAATACAATATTGATATCACCAGGCATCATAGCATGATATGCCTTGATCCTTTTTGCGTTGCAGCATGGTTATCTGCCGATGAAGTAAGCTTACCTGATTCTGAGTCGGTAAAAATAGAATTTAAAAAAGGGAATAAACTAAACGCATCAATTGCAGTATCGCTTACCGGGAAGATAGTTACAACTAAAGGTGTACTGATATTATATGAAGTTGAAAAAGTAAAAAACCATCAGTTAAATACCTTGCACCGGCTTGTTCTTTTTGCTTACCTTCTCCGCTCGAAGAAAAATACATACCATAGTCGTAAAGTTATCAGTGCATTATATTCATATCCAAGGAGCATTATTATAGTAAGCTACAAGGATGATAGTTATTATAACATTTTCCCGATGGATATACATGGATACATTCAAGAAGATGACTTATATATTTTTGGATTAAGAACTACAAATGTTACCCTCAACAAAATATTAGAAGCCAAAAAGGTAGTGGTTTGTGATACGGATACCGTTGATATAGATATTGTTTATGCGCTTGGCAAGCATTCCAGCACTTCGCCAACTGCAATAGAAGCCCTTCCCTTCAGGATCTCTGAAAGTGAATTATTTAAATTTCCGGTTCCTGATTTTACAGGCTCGTATAAAGAAATAGAGATCATTCAGCATAAAAAAATGGGATATCACATGTTAATGGTAGGGAAAGTTCTCAACTACAAAAAAATAAAGGAAGGCTCCCGGTCATTGTACCACGTTGGCTTTTTACAATTCCAGAATGGCAATTATAAAAGTATTGAAGGGATCTTTTAAACCTGGATTATGAGATACGTTTTTATCAGCTATAATTATTCACCTGATTTCCTTACTCCAGAGAGCTGGTTTAAAAGAACAGAGGGCTATGCGGGCCTGATGGAATGTTTAAGCAAAGAAAATACAGTTATAAGTGTTAAACAAATTAATTATGAAGGCGATCATACGCATAATGGCATTCAATACCGCTTCGTAAATTTCTATAGAAAGAAAGTTTATTTATCCCGGCGGATAAACCAATATATTAAAAACTTACAGCCAGATATAGTTGTAGTACAAGGCTTGCACCACCCTTTGCAGATTGTACAATTAGGTCTTCTGCTAAATAAAAACACCAAAATCATTGCTCATCATCATGCTGAAAAACCGCTGATTGGCATTAAAAGGTATGCTCAGAAATTAGCTGATAAGTTTGTTGATGCGTATTTATTTGCCTCAAAGCCAATGGGCCTTGATTGGGTAAAAAAAGGCAACCTGGCATCACCGCAAAAAATACACGAGGTAATGGAGGTCTCTTCCAATTTTCATCCGGTAGATAAAGCTCAGGCAAAAGAAAAAACTGGGGTAGCCGGAAACCCTGTTTTTTTATGGGTAGGCCGCCTTAATGCCAATAAAGACCCGTTAAACGTAGTTAAGGCATTTTTTAAATTTGCAGAAACCAATCCTGATGCCCGTTTGTACATGATCTACCATACAGGTGAGCTACTTGTTGAAATAACAAGTGTAATTGATAATCACCCTCAAAAAAATTCAATTATATTGATTGGGAAGGTTGTTCACGATGATTTGCTTTATTGGTTTAACAGCGCCGATTTCTTTATCTCCGGTTCTCATTATGAAGGAAGCGGGACAGCAGTTTGCGAGGCCATGTCATGTAGATGTGTACCCGTTGTAACAGATATATTTTCCTTCAGAATGATTACAGATAATGGTAATTGCGGATTGCTGTATGAAGCCGGGAATGAGGCGGCTTTATTGGGAGCACTGGAGGAAACAGGCAGGTTAAACGTAAAAGAAAAGCAGGAATTATCTTTAAAACAATTCAGAGAAAAACTATCATTCGAAGCTATTGCAGCTCAGGTTCATCAAATTGCCTCATCGTTGTAAATTAATCAACAAATAAACTGATCATATCCTTTGCGGTCTGCTGTATGGAGTACATCAAAACTGGTTCATGATCTGTCCGTTTGCTTTTAAGTATGGATAAAAGCCTTGCGTTCATTTCGTCAATAGTTTTTACAACATAATGGTGCCTGTAATCTTTATCCATTGGTTTACAGAATGAGACTACCTGGGTTCCCGCATATAACGCCTCCGACAAAACCGCACCGAAACCCTCATAATCAGACGGGTGAAGAAATATTTTCGAACGCTTCATTAAAGAAAGCACTTTGGCATGCGGCAATTCGCCGGTAAACGTAAGGTTATCATCTAAATCCTTTGATGCAGCTAACGACTTCAGCCAATCCATTTCAGGGCCTTTTCCACAAATAACCGCTTTGATATTTGGAAATTGCTCTTTTAGAAAAGCAATCGCTTCCACAAAAAGGTCATATTGTTTTAAAGGTATTAATGACCCAGCTCCTAAAATATCAATATCCCTCCTTTTCGATGCATTGCCAAACAAAGAAGTATCAATACCTACTGGTATTACCTGCATTGGTGTTATCCGGTAATTCTTACGCACCTCGCGTACAACAAAATCTGATAGTGCGATCAATTCCTCACCTTTAGGTTTTATCCATTTAAAATATTTGTTGTTTTTCTTTGCATCCTGCCCCAATAACCAGCTATAGTGGGTTAAACCATTCTTTTTGGCAAATCTGTTGGCGACAAATGCACATTCGCCAAACCAAAAACTTAGCAGGCCAATCAAGTCATATTCTTTATGCAATTTCTTTAAAATAAGCCACGCCTTTTGCCAGGTTATCAACCGGAAGATTTGCCCTTTGTCTTTTCCACCTATGGATATTACTTTTACGCCATGCCATTTGTATGCTTTTGCAAAAAACGGATACTGAAAGGTTAGTACTATAATATTAAGTCCGGGGCATATCTCCTTTAATGCTTTCACAAAGGTTTGCTGAGGGGGCAAACACGCGGTGTCGGCCTCGTTTTTAGGAAAGCCGGGACTAAGAATAACCAATGTTTTCCGTTTATTCTTCATCAAGCATTATTACTTTATTACAGTAGGTTAAACTGGTTTTATTATGTGTAATGAACAGTATCATTTTACCCTCAAGTGCAAGTAATTGCAATTTTTCAAGGATAATATTCTCCGAAGCGCTATCCATTTCGCTGAATGGCTCATCCAGAATAAGCAGGTCAAAGTCGTGATATAAGGCTCTTGCCAGCATTATTCGTTGCCGCTGACCTCCACTTATGTTTTTCCCATTCTCGGTAATGATCTTTCCCAAACCTTCCGGGTATTTTTCCAATAACTTATCAACCCCGCTTAATGCAATTGCTTTATTCAGTTTAGTATCATCATATCCGTCTTCAATAAGGGCTATATTTTTCAGTATGGTATCGTTAATAAAAAAAGGTTGCTGCTTAACATACGAGATCCTGTTACGATAAGATTGCCTTTCATTAACAGCTTCCGTTTTATTATTTATTTGGATGATGCCACAATCCGGGTTTAAAAAACCCAGTAACAGGTTAACGATAGTTGTTTTTCCTTTCCCCGAATTTCCTGAAATACCGGTAAAATCACCGGGAAGCATTTCAAAATTTAAACCATTTAAAATAAAATGCTCTTTGTATTTAAAATGGATGTTTTCAAATTTTAATGAGTTGATATGATCGACGCGGCTTTTATCTTTTATGACCTGTGGTTCAGTATTATTGGGTAAAAGGTCAGTCAGTGTAAACTGGTAAGTTTTTATCTGCCCTGTACAATTCAGTATTTTCACTATACCCGGAATGATCTTATAAGCCGCAGCCATAAAGATGCCTATGCTGAGCACATTGATAGCCGGTGCGCTGGCTGATGTTTTATTAATAACAACCAAAATTAAAAAGCCTAATACAGCAAATACTTCTATAAGGCGGGATGGCAAAGCTTGCAGGGTTTGCTGGGTGGCGATATTATCATTCAATTGCTGCTGATATTCAAAGTATCGGTCGGTAAAAAAATCCTTCCTGTCATAAATATTGCTTTCAATATAGCCGGATAATGATTCCTGTAAGTGCTGGATAGTTTTCTGGCTGGCGGTTTTAATATTGCCCCTTATGTCTTTCAGCTTTTTGCGGATAAACCATGCCAGTACAAGCACAGGGGGCTGTAAAAGCAAAAAGAGCAGCAAAAAAAGTGTAGGATGATAAAACAGGATAGCACAAATAGTAAAAAAAATTAAAATAACCTGCGAGATAACCTGCTGCAGATTGGTAAGTATGTAATGGCTAAATTCTATTGGCTGCTGGCTTATTTTCCTGATCTGTACCGAAGAGTCTATGTTTACAAAATGGCTGTAATCATCCGAAAGATAATTCAGCATGTTTCTTTTTGATAGCCTTGATGAAACGCTATAGAAAAAATGATGCTGCGATTTAAGACCAGCATAGCCAAACCAATTCTTAATGCTGAAAAGAATAAAAAAAGCGCCGATAAGCAATAATGAATTATGATTTAACAAAGCCTGTGGAAGAAAGGAAATTTTAGGTGAGGGGGTGTTTTTGGTATAAAAGTTCAGTACAATAAGCAATAAACCTAAAAACGCTATATCAAGCATACCAATAATCAGGTCGAAGATAATAAGCTTCCATAGCTTTATCTTCTCCCTGCTATTTAAAATAGCTGAAATACCTGATATAATTTGCTTCAATGGCTTAAGGACGTATTATGAGTGAATGGGTTATACTAACTAATCACAATACGCGGGGACATGGGGATTGGTTGCTTTAAGTACCTGGATTAAACGATTTTGGGGGATTTATCGGATTAAATAGAGAAACATAGAAGATGACAACTTAGCTGGTTCATATTATTAAACCGGGATTAAGTGATACTAAATTTGCTTTTTATTGCAAATTCTGGTAATCAGTTAACACACTTAATCCCGGTTGCGGATCTTATACCCTGTTGATGGATATATCTTCGTGAACATCAACAGTTTTGCTTACAATAATATCTTTCTCTTCCATAATCCCTTTCCAGAATCCGGCTGCTATAAGCCCGCCAAGTATTGGGGCAACTATAAATAACCATAGCTGGTTAAGCGCTTTACCACCGGCAAATAATGCAGGGCCAAGGCTACGTGCAGGGTTTACTGAGGTACCTGTTATAGGGATAACTACCAAATGTATTAACGTTAAAGATAAACCTATTGCAAGGCCAGCCATTGCGGGATTTGCCCGTTTGGCTGTAGTACCATAAATAACTACCAGGAAAAGGAAGGTAAACAAAGTTTCGGCAATGAATGCTGATTGTGTGGAGTATTTACCGAGATAATCAGCGCCCCACCCGTTTGCACCCAGCGCATATTCACCCATCGAAAAGCCGGGCTTGCCTGATAATAATAAATAAAGCGCACCCGAGGCTGCGATAGCGCCTATGCATTGAGATATTACATAGCCTATGCAATCTTTAAAACTTAACTTCCCAGCTGCAAGCATAGAAATTGAAATGGCCGGGTTAATATGGCAACCCGAAATAGGCCCGATTGCATAAGCCATTACAACAACACTAACACCAAAAGCAAGGGAAATACCTAAAAGACCAATGCCTGACGGGGCTATTCCTTCAGCATTCGCGCCCGCAATAACAGCCGCACCACATCCAAAAAGTACCAGGCAAAACGTGCCAATAAATTCAGCAACATACTTAGTAAACGGTTTTGTTTCCATAATTTATCTAGGATTAAGGTTTAATAATCAAATAAATATATGTAACTATTTATTAATTATTAAATTTCAATCCGAAATAAAACACTAATTGAACATTATGGTAAACTCCGTTTTCTTATTAGTTATCGTTTTTAATGAGAATTCAAAGCCATGGTTCACCAATATTTCGCGCACCAGGGTAAGGCCAATCCCTTGCCCGTCTTTCTTTGTGCTGAAGAACGGCGAAAAAAGATTTGCTGTTTGCTCAGCGCTTATGCCAATCCCCGTATCGCTTATAACAAGGCTTTTTTTAGCGGCTGTGGTCTTAAAAATTATGGTGCCTTTTTTATCAATTGCTTCAACAGCGTTCTTTACTATGTTAATTAATACCTGCTCCATTTGTTGTTCATCGGCCATGATATTGAAAGAACCAGTAGCTAACTGAAATTCAAATTCAATTTCTTTTTCCTTGGCTTTTATTTCCATTAGTTTCGAAACGGAATCGACAAGCTGGTGTAAATTAACTGGTTTTTTATTTGCCGCAGGGAGTTTTACCAGGTCGGCAAAATTTCGCATAAAAAAATTCAGGTTATGATTCCTGTCCACAGCTACCTGTAAGGCATCTTTCAATATATTAAACTGATGGCTTTCCCAAAGTTTATCTGTTTTTAAGGCTGATTGCATGATTGAATTAACCGGGCCTACGGTATTGTTAACCTCGTGCGCCATCATCCTGATCACTTTCCCATAAACATTCTTTTCAGCAGCCAGTATTTCAGCAGTCAGGTCTTCTATCATAATAAAATGCCTCGAAAATCCCCGGTCAATAAAATGCGATTTCTGGAGCTTATAGGTATTTATCCCATCGGGTTTAACTACAATATTTTCACCAGATTTTAGGTGCTTAATTTGTTGTAATAAAACATGCTGTAATTTATCAACAGGATAGTTTAAAATATCACCTGCTTCAACTCCCAATATCTGTAAAGCTTTCGGATTTACCTGCTGCACATTATCATCAAAGTCCAAAACAACTATCCCGGTTGGCGAAGTAAATATCAGTTTCTCCAGGAAGAAATGTTGCTGCTCCTGCCTTGTACGTTCTGTTCTCAACTCATCCATCATCTGATTATAAACATCCGTTAACTGATCGATTTCATGCTTACCTGTCGACAGGAATTTCACGTTAAAGTCGCGGTCTTTTATAGCATCTACCCCTTGCATCAGGGTTTTTATGGGTCTGATAAGCTGATTATATAAGCGGATAGAAATAACGATTGAAATGATGACAAAAACCTCAGATACTATAAACCATATTTTATTATCGTTAAAAATAAAATAGGTGAGCACTAAAGCCACCAGATGTATTATTACAACAAATAAAATATACTTAGTCCTCAGTTTCATCGTACGGGATTTGGTATTTATCCAGGCGACGGTATAAGGCGCTGCGAGTAAGGCCTAATGATGCAGCAGCTTTCGAGATCTTGTTTTTATGATGTTCCATTGCCCTTTTTATCATTTCGACTTCTACCTCTTCCAATGTTAAAACACCTATTCCCGGTAATTGGATATTCCCTTTTTTTACCGGGGAAAACTCCAGTTGCGAGCGAAAATCATCAATATCAAGCTCGTCATTTTTGCTTACCAGAATGGTTCGCTCCACCAAATTTTTCAATTGCCTTATATTACCCGGCAATGGTAATTGCTGCAACCATTTTAAGGCGCTGCCAGATACTGATAAAGAAGGCCTGTTATAAATTTCCTTTAAGTTATTAATAAAATAATTCACCAGCAAAGGGATATCTTTTGGCCTGTCTCGTAATGGCGGCAAATAAATAGTGATCAGGTTTATGCGGTAAAGCAAATCTTCTCTGAAAGTCCTTCTGCCAACCATTTCATCCAGGTTTTTATTGGTTGCACATACCACGCGCACATCAACAGTTTTCGAGCGACTGTTACCCAACACTTCGTATGTTCTGTCTTGCAATACGCGTAATAGTTTAACTTGGCTGCCCGCGTCAAGGTCGCCTATCTCATCTAAAAAAATTGTCCCTTTGTTAGCCATTTCAAAACGGCCAATCCTGTCAAAACGGGCATCGGTAAAGGCCCCGCGTACATGGCCAAACATTTCGCTTTCAAATAATGAGGTAGAAATGCCGCCCAAATTCACCTTTATAAATGGTTTATTCCGGCGCAGACTATTTTGGTGGACGGCTTCAGCAATCAATTCCTTGCCTGTGCCGCTTTCGCCCATTATCAGGATTGATGCGTCCGTACCTGCTACCCGGCCGATAGTTTCCAGAATATTCAGCATTTTAGGGTCTTCTCCTATTATTTGCTGAAAGTTATAGGTTTTGTCCAGTTGTTTGCGGGTATGGTGTTCAGTCTTTTTTTCTTTTAGGTCGATTAATGTTTTAACCGATTGCAGCAAATGATCATTGCTCCAGGGCTTATTAATAAAATCATTGGCTCCTGCTTTCATTCCCATAACAGCCAGTTCAATACTTGCCCAGCCTGTAATTAATATGATGGGGATTGAGGCGTTGATCTTTTTGATCCTGTTTAACAGGTCCATTCCCTCTCTGCCCGATGTATCATTTGAAAAATTAAGGTCCAGGATGATCAGCTCCGGCTCATCTTTCTTAATGATCTTTATTGCTTCATCAGGTCCTGAACAATCAGCAACATCATACTCCTCATCCTTCAACAAAAGGAGCAATGAAGTTCTTACAGCAATATCGTCATCAATTATCAGTATCATATTAAGTACAAGTATAAGCAAACCTGGATTAATAGATTCTAAGGATTAATACAGATGAATATCTGTATAGATTTTATTGCTCAAATCATTGATTCTACCTCTGTAAATTACAAAGCCATCCATAAAAATCCTTAAAATCTGCTAAATCCCGGTTATTCTTCGTGCAGGGCCACAGCCGGATAAATTGCAGCTGCCTGTTTTCCTGGATATAACGAGCATACCAATACCAGCAAGTAAATAAATATAATCGACAGTACAAGCGCTGCTATATAAATACCGGCCTGCAGGTTAAACACATTTAACAACGGGAACTGGATAGCAAAAAACGACCCAATAATCAGTGATAAAGTTGCCAATACCATAGATTCACCAATTAATTGGGATGATACCGCATTACCAGTTGCTCCTACTGCCCTTCGCAAACCTATCTCGCCCCTTCTTTTATTAATGTTATACCAAAGCACACCAAATAGTCCCAATGCCACATTAATGATCAGAAAGCAGCTTACTATGGCAAGCACTATCATTGGTATTACATTGAATAAATTAATATTGCTTCTTTTATTGGTTAAATGCTCAATTTCAACATTCGAGTTTTTCATAAAGTTAGATACAGTTTTATAAAGATGTCCTTCGAAAGTAGCATCGGCACTTGGGTTAACTTTTACCAGGATCCTTCCAAACCAATGGAAAGCGCCAGTATCAGCTCTCGTATATTGCGCATTGCCGGCGGCTAAATAATCGCCTTTTTCCTTTACTCCCTGTATTACCCCTATTATTTTCATTTTGGTTTTATCACCATCATCACCAATTAGTTTACCTACAGCCGGAGCATTCCCAAAGAGCTCTTCCCTCATCTGATCACTAATAATAATGGGCTTGTTTTTTGAAACAGCATCTTCTTTATTAAACCAGCGCCCTTCAAGCACCTGTATATTCAGTGTTTTTTTGTAGCTGTCCTCTACCCTGTATTCATTAATGTGATCAATCTTTTTCCCTTTATAGGTTAAGCCACCCTGCGAGGTATTATCTGAAAACGGAACATTATCACTGCAGTAGCTTATTTCGTTTATCTGCGGCATTGCCTTAATGGTACTCCTTAACGTTTCGTAAAAAGTGGTAAGTGAGTCACTATTGGTTGTTTTATTCGAATTATTGTAATTAATAACCCAAACATCCTCATAGTCCAGCCCCATAGGTTTGCGGTAATTGTTGTAATAATATATCATCAGTGTAAACACTGCGAAGATGACCATGAAAGAGATCAACATCTCAGACATCAATAAAAAGTTTTGTTTCTTTTTATTCCAGATCAGTTTAAATAAATGCTTGAACATAATATGTTAATTTAAATGATTTGACAATTTTTATTGCGCTTTTAACGCGGTTACCACATTCAGTTTTGACATTCGCCACGCAGGATATACACCTGATAACACACCAAATACCAGACAGATCAACAGCCCTATAGCTAATACTGTAAAGTTGATCGATAACTCAAGATTGGCGATCAGTTTGGCATCGTTCAGTACCTGGATCACGATGAACGCCAGAATGAAACCTATCACCCCACCCAATAGCGTAAGAATTATATTTTCTACAATAAACTGGTAAACCAGAGTTTTGGATGATGCGCCGAACGCTTTACGTACCCCTATCTCGGATGAACGTTCCATTATACGGGTTATATTAATATTAACAAGGTTTAGTGTTGGCAATAACATAAATAGAAACACAAAGGTGCCCAACACAGTAAGCACAAGCGTTACACCCGATTGATCTTCATTACCGGTGTTAAGATAAGCGGCGATATATGATTCGGCGTGGCTATAAATTTTTTGAAAATCTTTACTTTCCATCGGGACCCTTGATATAAGCTGCTCATATTCATCATGAATTTTGGGCAGATCTGCTTTTGAATTAGCTAATACCACCCCCATAAACCCTCCCAGGTATCCCTTGCTTTTATAATCGGTTTTAGATACGGTGTAGGGTAAATAAAGCTGGCTGTAGGTCATGTAACTCGTTATAGGGATGTTTTTCACAACACCTATTACTCTGTACTTTACATTATCCGCCTCAATAAATTTTCCGACTACAGCAGGTACGTCCCCAAAGTATTCTTTACGCATATCTTCCGATATTACGGCTACTCTTTCGGCTGCATCAACTTGTTGCTTGTTAAATGGCTTGCCCTCGAGGAAATCGTATTCCATGATGTCCCAATAATTAGCATCGGTATATTTATAATCAACAGCTATCTTCTTATTATTGATATAAGTATTGGTTCCGTTAATATTTGAAAATATGGTCATTTTAACCGGCGTTTTCATACTGCCGGCATAATGGTTCAAAAAATAGTATGACAATGTACTTGAGGACGATGTACCCTTACCCACCTCACTCATGCGTGTAATATATAACGACCTGTCACGTTTTTTGTCGGGATAACTATCTCCTACAACTTTGTTAATAAAAGCTGTTAATACCAGTAGTATGGTTAATGTAAAACTTATACCGAAAAGGCTGATGAAGGTGAAGAACTTTCTTCTTCGCAATACCGCAATTGCTATTTTAAAATAATTTTTAAGCATGATCTTAATTTTTTAGGCTGATTAATTATTGAACCTGCGTACCATCAAATAAGCGCACCAAACGATGGGTTTTATGTGCCATGTTTTCATCGTGGGTAACCATTACAATGGTAGTTCCGTCCTTTTGGTTAAGCTGCATCAGTATTTCCATAATTTCATTCCCCATTGCGCTGTCAAGGTTACCAGTAGGCTCATCAGCCAAGATAATCTCGGGGCGGCCCACAATAGCTCTTGCAATGGCTACACGTTGTTTTTGACCACCCGATAATTGATTAGGGAAGTGTTTCACACGATTGGCTAATCCAACCTTCTCCAATGCTTCGGTGGCGAGCTGCTTTCTTTCTTTTGCCGAAACTGAACGATATAATAATGGCAACTCCACATTATCCAATACCTGCAGGTCATTTATCAGGTGATAGCTTTGGAATATAAACCCAAGCTTTTGGTTTCTGAAATGTGCCAGTTGTTTGTCAGACAGGTGATCTGTTTTTTGATTGGCAATTTTTATATCCCCTTTCGATGGCATATCTAACAACCCCATTATATTAAGCAATGTACTTTTACCACAGCCAGAAGGGCCCATTATGGATAAGAACTCGCCTTTGGCTACATCAAGGCTTATGCTATTTAGTGCCAGTGTTTCTACCGTATTTGTGCGGTATACTTTTTCTATGTTTTGTAAGGTTATCATAGTTTTAATTAGTGATTTGTTGAATTTATAAATTAGTGCGTTATTATTGTTTGATTATTAAATGTTCGTTTTCTGTTCTACCTTTTGCCATTCAGCTTTCGCCTTTACCCTTCCCTTTATTTGTAAGTTATTTTTTCGTTTCTTTCAAAGTCATACAGCGATAAATAGCGTAGTTGGTAATAGGCGCTCCAAAAATCTCGGAGCGATTGTACATAATCTCTTTTTGCCTGGTCGTTTTCCTGGAAAGCGATGCTGAGATCCGTTATACTCAAATCCCCTAAAACATATCTTTCCCTTGCTATTTTATATTTTTCCGATGCAATACTATCTGCCTGTGCTGTAAGTGCAAGCTGGTCTTTCATAACATTGAACAGGGAAACCTGGGTAACTATCTGTTGTTTAAAGGTTTGCTTATCCTGCTCAACCGAGTATT
>Ga0206904_1030_pt1 | contig 30554 bp, 35 predicted proteins | sample Alteio_BWOrgHeat_42_FD_152981 | JGI IMG/M metagenome (GOLD analysis project Ga0206904, IMG submission 152981) | Enriched cells from forest soil in Barre Woods Harvard Forest LTER site, Petersham, Massachusetts, United States -... | ecosystem: Environmental > Terrestrial > Soil > Temperate forest >...
CTGCAGCAAGCCATCCATTGCCAGACAGGCATTCCTGACAAACAGCCGGAAATCGAGCGCCACCTGATCGTTGCGCGATCGCGCCGTATGAAGCTTGCCTGCCGCATCGCCAATCAACTCGGCAAGCCTTGATTCGATATTCATGTGAATATCCTCCAGCGCTTCTTTAAACGTAAAAGCGCCGGATTCGATTTCTTCACGGATGGCCTTTAACCCTCCGATGATTTGAGCCGCTTCCTTTTTAGTAATAATGCCGGTGGCAGCCAGCATGGCGCAATGCGCCAGCGAGCCTTCGATGTCCTCCGCGTATAATTGCCGGTCAAAACCGATGGAAGCGTTTATTTTCGCCATGATTTCCGCCGGACCGGACGCGAACTGCCCGCCCCACATCGGGTTGGCGCCGGTCTCGCTCTTGCGTTTTTTTTGTTTACTGGGTGGCATATATTTTATAGGTTGTCTTTACGTTCCGTTTTGCAGAAATTTTAGAATGACATACGATAAAAACAACATATTTGCCAGAATAATCCGCGGCGAGATCAGCAGCAAAAAGATATATGAGGATGAGTTTGTCCTGGCAATCGAGGATATTGCCCCCGCCGCACCGGTGCATGTGCTGATTATGCCCAAGGGCGATTTCATATCCTTCGACGATTTTGCGGTGAAGGCGGGCACCAAGACGATGACCCATTTTTTTCAGGTCATCACGATTGTGGCAAGAATGATGAAAGTGGATGTCAGCGGTTACCGCCTCATCATGAACCACGGCCACAATGCCTCGCAAAGCGTCGCCCATTTCCATGTGCACCTGATCGGCGGCAAGCCGCTGGGCGGATTGCTGCCGGGTGATGACAAGGCGCGATGACCCCGGTCAATTTGCTTTGGCTGCGCCGAGATTTACGGCTGCATGACCATGCTGCCCTTGCCAGAGCAAGCGCACAGCCGGGATGCATACAGCCGGTATTCATCTTTGACACAGAGATACTGCAAAGGTTCCACACCCCGGAAGATCGCAGGCTTACTTTTATTGCCCAAACGCTTGTCCTGCTGCATGCGCAGCTAAAGAAAAAAGGCGGCGGGCTGCTGGTCCTGCATGGCTCCGCCAGCCGTATCGTGCCAAAGCTGGCCGGGTTACTTGAGTGTCCCTCTGTAATAGCATCGGAAGATTATGAGCCACACACCCGTGAACGTGATGAAGCCGTAAGCACCGCATTGGCGCCGCGCACTTTAGGACTGGTCAAGGATCACCTGATTATCTCCCCAATGGAGCTGACCCGTTCGGGCAATCCCTATAAAGTCTTTACTCCCTATGCCAACGCATGGAAGGCAAAACTCATGCCGGACAAGGAGATGCATTATGCATGCGACCAGGTACGTTACGCCAATTTCATGAATATTCTGGAGCGCCTGCCTAACGGCGAACTCCAGCGTATCGATATGGATAACGGCGCGGAAGAGGCACTCGACGCCATAGGATATAACTACGTTCCTTCACCGGAATGGAAGCCGGAAGCGGCGCAAGACAAGCTGAATCATTTTATAACACATACCGCCGCCACTTATGCCCAGACACGCGATACCCTTGCCGAGGCAGGCACCAGCAAACTCTCCCCTTACCTGCGCTTTGGCCTGCTTTCCGTCAGGGAGTGCTACCAGAAAGCCGTCTGCGTGCCTGGCGCACAGAAATGGGTGGATGAACTGATCTGGCGGGAATTCTATGCCATGATTCTTTATTTCTTCCCCGAATCGGCACACACCGAATGGAACCCGGCCTATCGCGGGCTCACCTGGTCACACGATATCCAGCTGCTGCAGTCATGGAAGGAAGGAAAAACCGGCTACCCGGTCGTGGATGCCGCAATGCGCCAGCTGTTGGAAACTGGCTGGATGCATAACCGCGCGCGCATGATCGTCGCAAGTTTTCTGACCAAACATTTGTTAATAGACTGGCGTTTAGGGGAGGAGCATTTTGCCCAGTATCTCATGGACTATGAACTGGCTTCCAACGCCGGGGGCTGGCAATGGGCGGCTTCCACCGGAACGGATGCCCAGCCTTATTTCCGGGTATTTAATCCGTATTTACAAAGCAGCAAATTCGATCCGGAAGGAGCGTATATCCGCCGTTATGTGCCTGAACTGCGGCATCTGGGGCCCAAAGATATCCATTGCCCGCCTCCCCTGCTTATCGCCGGAAAGTACGCACTGCCGATCGTGAACCACGCGGCAGCGCGTACTCTGGCCATTGCCAAGTTTAAGCAGCTTGCTTCAGGCTCTGGTTATTGACCTTCAGTTTCACTTCTATATTGCCCTTGGTGGCTTTGGAATAGGGGCAAACCTTATGCGCCTCCTGCACCAGCTTCTGGGCAGTGGCCGCATCCAGGCCAGGAAGCGATACATTTAATTCCACACCGATGAAAAACCCATTATCATCCTGATTCAGGGTAACATCCGCATGCACGTCCACCTCCCCGCTGAGATTTATCTTTTGCAGCTTGGCGACATGCTGTACGGCGCTACCGAAGCAGGCGGCATAGCCACAGGCAAAGAGCTGTTCCGGATTGGTGCCTTTCTTATTCCCCCCAGGCCCTGCAAGGTTAAAATCGACTTGTTTATCATCAGTTGCAACATGTCCTTCGCGTCCCCCAACTGCATCCGCATGTGCGGTATATAAAGTCTTCATATGCATCTCCCAGGTTGAATGTTATTTTGCTATAATTAGCGGCTAGATCTTACGCAGGCCGGAGATAAATTTTCCATAAATAAAAATATATATCGAAAATTTATAAGGTTATATGTAAGTATAAACAGTACTGTCGTTTTTTCTATGGCAGGCTATCTACGTTATATAATATATTCAAGGAGATTCTATTATGGCCTATACTGCTACGCTACCTAAAGCCCTGGCAATTTCCCTCCTGCTTCTTTCCGCCCCTGCCCTGGCTAATGACGAGGATAACACGGAGAATCTACCATTCTCGCCGCCTGCCAGCAACACCGCAGCCCCCGTAGCTTCGGGCGATACGGGCCAAGACATCACAGCAGATGCTTCTACTCCTGCAACAAAAAGCTCCGTGCCCATTACCTCCGGCGGCATTGGCGAGGATATGGATCGCTTAAAAAGCGTACAGAACCAATATAACCTGAAGCTGCTTATCACGGAAAAGAATGGCATATTCCTGTCTGATGTGGCGGTGCTGATTGAAGATAAAAAAGGCCATACGCTAGCCAATACCGTCACGGAAGGGCCAATACTGCTAGCCAAGCTTGCTCCCGGAACTTACCAGATCAAAGCCTCGCGTCATGGAGAGGAAGTAAAGAATATGAAAGTCACGGTTGGGTCCGGAAAGTTAAATGCCTACCAGATTACGTTCCGCGATACCGATGACAGGATCAGCGGCGACCCGAAAACCGTTTCGCTTAAATAGGCAATTCGCATCTATTTATTCGTCATTGCGAGACCGCGAAGCGGTCGTGGCAATCCAGAAAACCTTTCACATGGCATGACTGGATTGCTTCACTCCCGCTGGTCGTTTGCAATGACGGTACTTCAAGGGATAATAATAAAAATAACGTGTATAGTACGTGAGGCGATATTTCATTACCGCAACGGGAACCGGCATCGGGAAGACCTTTGTCACCGCAGCGTTGACAGCGCGATTACGCCATGAAGGGAAAAACGTAATCGCGCTGAAGCCAGTTATCAGCGGCTTTGATCCGCGGCAACTTGCAACAAGCGATACCGGCATCCTGCTCAACGCCCAAGGACTGCCGCTCTCGCAGGCAATGGCGGATTCCATATCGCCCTGGCAATTCCCGGAGCCGCTTTCACCGGATATGGCTGCAGAAGATGCGGGCAGGTCCGTAGACCTGACAGAACTCGCTGCATTTTGCCGTGCCGATGAAAAAGCCGATTACCTTCTGGTGGAAGGCGCTGGGGGAATCATGACCCCTATTGGAACAGACTATACGGTGCTCGACTGGGTGGCGGCACTCGGGTACGAAATCATTCTGGTAGCCGGCAGTTATCTGGGCACGCTCAGCCATACGCTTACGGCTTATGAGGCCATAGCCACACGCGGGCTAAAGCTGCACTCCGTTATCATCAGCGAGTCTGAAACCTCGCCAGTGCCGCCCACACGCACTCTATTGACGCTCAGGCGTTTTCTACCTAATAATTTGTTGACTTATATCCTTCCAAGAACGAATGATGCGCATAGCATAAACAATATCCTTTTATGACTGAGCCAGAGAACGCACCGCCACCTATCCGATACGCTTCCTTCAATGCCAGGATCATCGCCAGCATGATCGATATTGGCATCATTATGATAGTCGCCGTTCCGTTCGTAAACTGGATCATGGGCATGATGTTCCCACCATTGAACTTCAGTACCGCCTCGGCAATGGTGAACCAGCAGGAAACAACACAGATCTCCAAACAGATTTTATCCGAAATATGGCGCTCCGCGAAAGAACAGCATGTGTTTGAACGCGCCGTCATCGAGAATCTGCTGCAGGGACTTTTTGTGGCTGCTTATACGCTCCCATTCTGGTTCCGCTATGCATCCACTCCCGGCAAGATGCTGCTCCGGATGGAAATACAGGATGTCTCATCCGGCGTACGCATGTCACGCGGGCAGGCAATCATCCGTTTTTTAGGGTATTTTATATCCCTTCTACCGTTCTCGCTGGGTTTTTTCTGGGCCGCGTTCAACAAAAAATGCAGGGCCTGGCATGATATGCTCGCGCATACGGCAGTCGTAGTGAAACCCAGAAAGATTGCGGACACATAGCAACAGGCACATAAAACATTGCCAAAACAGTTTTTATCCTTTACTAATTCGTTGCATGGTGCAGAGTTTCGATTAACCAATTGATTTTTCTAGAATCAATCAAATTGGTGCAGTGCACCATTTTTTGGTTGACGCAACGGGATTTATTGCTATTATCTCACGGTAATCAGAATTACATCACTTTAAAAATGATAAAGGAGATACCCATGACTTATAACGCATTCGCCGACTGGACAAAAATTTTTGGGGACTTCAAGGCTCCCAACGTGCTTGACTTCAATCAGTTTGTTTCTCATTGCCGTCGCAATGCGGAAGCCAGCGCTGCCGTTGCGCAGATAACGGGTAGCAGCTTACGCGAAATTGCTGACCGCCAACTGGCACTGATACGCTCCAATGCGGAACATTCTCTGAAAGCTTCCAAAGAGTTCGTAAGCCAGTCAAGCCCTGAGAGCGCCGCTTCCAGGCAGGCTGACTTTGCCAAGAACTGGCTGGAGTACAATGTGAACGGCGTCCGCGAAATCGTGGAGCTTGGCACCCGTTCCGCGCAGGAAGTGTTTGAAGTAGTGAATAAGCATATCTCGGAACAGGTAAAAGAGTTCTCTGACGCTGCTACTTCTGCTCAGCATCACAACAAGAAAAAAGCGGCTTAATCCTACAGTGCTTTTTAGGTATTTAGAACCCCGCCCTGAATCAGGGCGGGGGTTTTAATGTAAGCTAGACAAAGACTCTAATTGCTGTTAGTTATGGCACCCCTAAAACAATTCATATATAAAGCATTATGCCAAAAGAAGAATTACTGGAATTCAACGGAACGGTCCTGGAATTGTTGCCGAACGCAATGTTCCGGGTAAAGCTGGAGAACGGCCACACGCTTATTGCCGTAACTTCCGGAAAAATGCGTAAAAACCGCATCCGTATTCTGGTAGGCGATGTAGTGACCGTTGAAATGACCCCTTACGATCTCACCAAAGGACGGATTAAGTTTCGTCATAAGGACGGCGTCCCGGTTTCAAACGAAACTTAGAAATTCTACCCCCTCATTGCCACGCAATCACGAAGCATACCCAAAGGTTTGATATGAACAACCTGATTCTTGCTTCCGCCTCGCCGCGCCGACTTGAGCTCCTCGCCCAGATTGGAATTACGCCCTCTGCAATATTGCCTGCGGATATTGATGAAACACCGGTGAAACATGAGCTTCCGGAACACTATGCAAAACGCATGGCACTGGAGAAAGCACTGGCAATTTCCGCGGTACACTCTGATAAGACAGTGCTTGCCGCCGATACGGTGGTCTTTTGCGGAAGACGTATCCTCCCCAAGGCTGAAGATGAACCCACTGCCCGCCGCTGCCTTATGCTCCTTTCCGGTCGCAGGCACCGTGTCATTACGGCGGTTGCCGTAGTCCGCACACAGGAAGTGCAGCTTAAACACGCCATAACGATGGTCCGCTTAAAACGTCTGGATGCTCACGAAATAAACGAGTATATTGTCAGCGGAGAATGGCGTGGCAAGGCCGGAGGCTATGCAATACAGGGCAAGGCGAGCGCGTTTATCCCCTTCATCAGCGGCTCTTACTCTAATGTAGTGGGATTGCCGCTCTGTGAAGTCACGCAGATGCTGAAAACAAGAGGAGAGTGATGCATGTTCAGATATCTTTTGTTTATACTTTTATCGTGCGCTACATCCGTGAATGCGGTTGCATCAGATAAAGATCCCATTGCTTTGCTCAATGTTTCCTATGATCCCACGCGTGAGCTCTATGAAGCCTATAACCGGATGTTCATCCCCTACTGGAAGAGCAAAACCGGGGAAGAGGTGAGCATCAAACAATCGCACGGCGGCTCCGGTAAGCAAGCGCGATCCGTGATAGACGGCTTGCGTGCCGATGTAGTGACGCTGGCGCTGGCATACGATATTGACGCCATTGCCGAGCATGCAAAACTACTGTCCCCTGACTGGCAAAACAAATTGCCGCATAACAGCTGTCCGTATAATTCGGTGATCGTGTTCCTGGTACGCAAGGGCAACCCGAAACATATCAAAGACTGGGAGGATTTAGTCCGCGACGATGTGCAGTTGCTCACGCCCAATCCCAAGACTTCCGGCGGCGCACGCTGGAATTACCTTGCGGCATGGGGATTTGCATTGAAGAAAAATAACGGCAATGAAAATGCGGCCAAAGAATTTGTGAGTAAATTATTCAAGCATACTGTTGTTCTTGACACCGGCGCGCGCGGTTCCACAACCAACTTTACCAAACGTGGCATCGGCGATGTATTAATCGCCTGGGAAAGCGAAGCACTGCTTATCACTCGCGATCTGGGAAAAGATCAGTTCGAGATTGTAATGCCCTCACTTAGCATTCTTGCCGAACCTCCGGTTGCAGTAGTGGAGAAAAATGTAGAAAAAGACGGCACGGGAAAGATTGCCAATGAATATCTCCAGCATCTTTATTCACCTGAAGCGCAGGATCTTATCGCCAGATTTTATTATCGCCCCACAGATAATGCAGTGGCTGCGAAATATTCCGGACAGTTCCCTACCCTACCCCTTTTAAGTATCAGCGATTTCGGTGGCTGGAAAATCGCACAGGAAAAACACTTTTCCGATGGCGGAATATTTGATCAGATTTATAGCAAGTAATGTATCGTTGTAGAATATGGGTAGTGCATTTCCATTTTTACGCCTGTCATTCCCACGGAGACGGATTCCCATCTTACATATACTCATTCGCCTAAATAAAAAGACACGTCATACCGTTGCTTGACATTGGTGCCTCATGGGGAAAGCCTGAGATTCCGGTCTTCCGCCGGAATGACGGATATGTATTGGAATTTAGGCAAGTGAGTATAGTAATGGTGTAATGAAATCCATCTCTCCCGTAGGGAGAGGAGAAGGCCTTTGTGCATAAAAAAGGCCACCCGCTCTAAGAATGGATGGCCCTTTGTATATCTTATTTTATAGCAGGATTATGCTACGGCGTCTTTATGATCCCTGTCTTTTCCGGAACGCGACTTGGCATCCAGGACATCCAGCAGATTCGGCTTTTCATTCGTTGAACCTGTAGGATGTGTTGAGACGGTTTTGATCTGCCCCATCAACCTGCCGCCCCGCTCTACTTCCACTTCTCCATAAGTGATGTTGCCGCGTACCTCGCCAGTCGCATAGATAACCAGACGGTTCTTCACCACCAGATCACCCTCAAACAATCCGCTGACTTCTGCATCCTCAACCTCAGCAGTACCCTTGAAGGAACCGCTGGCGGCAATCTCTACCGTATGCACGTCACTCAGCTTGGCTTCAACCCTTCCCTCTATCACCACCCTGTCGCACGTCGCGATTTCACCCTTCAGCAGAATATCATTACCTACCGTCAGGATACGCGGACTGGATTTCACAGGCGACTTTTCATGTGCTCCCCCCAAAGGATGTACTGACGAACCGCGCGCATCCTGGCCAGCCCTTGAAACGCTCCGATTGAATTCGGTCACCGGCGAAGGGCGATAAGAAGCATTTGCCACAGGAGCGGAGGAAGACGCACCCGCAGACGCATTGCGTGTTACATCCGCCATCGTACGAATCGGCTGGGTGGAAGGAATCACGGGAGCCGACGAAGAAAAAGGAGATGCAGGCGTTTGTGACTGCCCCGCGCTTGCATTCGACGAAGCGGTCGCACTCTGCAACCCGGCACCATTAACGCCCCCTGCTATTACAGAGGCCTGGTTGTCATGGTGGGAATCGGTAAAGCCTTCGTCTTTTAAACCTTCTTCTTTGCGACGGAACATAGTGGATATCTCCTAAATTATCGTTGGTAATTGGCGGGAATTGCAGGATATGGTGCCAAACCATATAATACTTTATTATAATTCTCAAACAAAAGTTTTATAGGATCCTTATTTTTACCTTTCCCTGCGCACGCAAGCATCACAGAAGAGATGAAGCTACCTTCCCGGATACCCCGATGGATTAGTCGAACTATGGCCATGATTATTGCTAACGCCATTATCGTCCTTATTGAACCGCCCCAGATTGGCAAATATCTGCTCAAAGAAGCCCAGATGCTCCCCTTCAGTCGGGGTGATACGCTGGGCAACCTGAATATTTTTGCTGTCTGCAAGTGAATACTCCTTTATGGAAGACACCACATCGCTTGCATCGAAGATAATTTCAATCGTATGCTGGTCCACAATCGTCGGGGCGAAGACCGAACGATTCTGTTTTATGGTAGAGATATAATACCAGGTTTTATCGCCAAAACTGGATTCACTGGAAGGCGTGCCCAACTCTTTTGCCACTTCACTTTTGCTGGTAATGCCGGTTTTTATATGCGATAGTGCCTCGTCCTCTTTCAAATGCCCACGCGTTACGGTATTCAGGCACGATGTCAGAGGCGCCAGCATCACCAGAGCGCACAGGCAGCACAGAATTTTCCTTAAAGTGATCATGTTCCGTTACTTTTTACTCGTTACATACCGTGTTTTATTGGTTACCCGAAAACACCGCCGCTGCGCAATGAAAAAAGTTTGCCTATCCCTAATATCTACGCTTTTACTTTCCTCAACGGCTTATGCGCAAGGCCCGGAATTGCCTGCGGAAGAACAGAAGGATTTCGTTTCCACCACACTCCCCTATCCGCTTGATTTTGTCCGTAACGAAATAAATCTCCAGTTTGATAGCAATGATCGCACTTTTTTTGAAGATTATAACGCCGCCATCTACGAACTGCCGGAGCAGGCACGGACCATCCATGATCTGGACTTAAAAACCTATAAAAAATTCCTCTCCTTTCCAATCACTCGCAGGAACAAGTTCTATGTGTTTTACGGCGCTTATCCCTCTATGCAGCATGCGTTGCAGGAGATAACCCCGTATGGCGTTCTAGGGATGAATAATTCTGCATTACAGCGCTATGCCAGCCTGTCGACTTCCAGCCGAAGCAACGACATTTACCTCTGGAGCCCGGACACCCCCTTCTGGCACTCCGGATATATGCTCGGCGACGTCTCCCTGCCCTTCCGCAGTTACTTTATTATTCACTTAAGCGCCGTGGACACCCAACATACCAATGTTGAGGTCATTGAGGATAAACCGGTTGTAAATATGGGGAAAAAACTGAGCGTGGACACCAACGGCGTGGTGCACCGCTTTGCTATTGAGGATGTTGCCCCCACTGCTTCCGACCGGGAGTACATGCTTTATTGCATTAACCAATTCATAGAGCGCAAGATTCCCAGCCGTCGCGTCTTTAACTGCCTGAGCCCTGAAGCGCTGGAAAACCTAAAAAAACGTGAGGCGGAGAGGCAATAATAAAATTGTAACATTTCGTAACAAACTGTGATTTGCCAGTTTGTCAGTCAGAAGTTAGTCTTTTTCCGAAGGCAACCAAACTTCGGGAGTCGTAATGTCAGAATATTTCCATTCCACGTATCAAACCACTATTGCAGGCAAAGTATCCTGCTCGGGCGTGGGCCTGCACTCAGGCAAAATGGTAAATATGAAGCTATACCCGACGGAGGCCGATACCGGCATCCAGTTTATCCGCCTGGACGTGGAAGAGGAAAAATCTGTTATCCCAGCGCATTATACGAATGTTTCTGGCACCATGCTCGGCACCACTATCGCCAACGAGCACGGCGTGAGCGTCAGCACGGTGGAACATCTGATGGCAGCGCTCTGGGGAATGGGTGTGGACAATGTTATCATTGCGCTGGATGGAGGTGAAGTTCCCATTATGGATGGCAGCTCCGAACCGTTCGTATTTCTCATTGAATGCGCCGGTATCCGCAAGCTGGAAGCGCGGCGCGATATTATCGAAATTTTGAAGCCCGTCACAGTAAAAGAAGGCAGATCCGCCAGCACTATTCGTCCGTTTGACGGTTTTTCTCTGAATCTCACTATTGATTACCCCGATACCGGTATCCCACGCCAGCAGGCCGTGTATGACTTCGGCAGTCGGAGCTTCAAAAATGCCCTTTGCCGTGCCCGCACGTTCGGATTTGCAAGCGACGTGGAAAAACTGCAGGCACAGGGACTGGCACGCGGCGGCTCGCTCGACAATGCCATTGTTATCAGCGACAAGAGAGTCCTGAACGCAGGGGGACTGCGCTATAATGACGAATTCGTCCGCCATAAGGCACTCGATTGCGTAGGCGATTTCTTCTTAAGTGGATTGCGCATCCGGGGAAGCGTCTCGACCACCCGTCCCGGCCACGGGATCAATAATAAGCTGCTGCACGCATTATTTGCCAACAGCAAGGCCTGGAGGATCGCTTCGTCTAGCGTTGTCAGTCAGGATACACCCTTTGTACCCGCGCACCAAGCCGCGTAAATATCTCATAACCGATAGTTCCCGCCGTTTTCGCGATAACGTCCACCGGTTGTTCCTCTCCGATAAACGTAATGCGTAGCTCCGGCGTGCGCAGATGCTCCGGCACTGCGGTGACATCCATGCTTACCATATCCATGGAAACCCGCCCGACCAACGGTACTCGTACACCTGAAGCATAACCGCAGGCTTTATTGCCGAGGGCGCGCAGGAATCCATCCGCATATCCCACCTCTACCGTCGCCAGTACCGTCCCCTTATTGACCTCCGCAGCCGCGCTATAACCGACAGTTGTATGATCTTTGTCCACAATACGATATTGCAATACCGGAGCCGAAAGCGTGACGGCATTTTCCACCGGATTGGGCAGGGAAATATTGGGCGAAATACCATAAAGCGAGCAACCGGGCCGGAGCAGATCAAAGTGATATGCTTTGCCTAAAAAAATTCCCGATGAATTGGCAAGGCTTGCATCCACTCCCTCGAAACGCTGCACCACAACCTTAAATAAGGCAAGCTGCTCAGCATTCTTGGGATGCGCCGGATCATTGGCGCAAGCCAGATGCGACAGAATAAGTTGCAGGTTACCAGTTGCAGGTTGCAAGACATCCAGTTCGTTAAAGCTTACCCCAAGACGGCACATGCCGGTATCGATGTGCAAGGCATATTTTCCTGCATCTCTCCAGTATTCCAGCTGTGGGATATCATTCAGTACCGGGATGATTGCATGGGCCAGGAAGTCTTTTACCTGCCCTTCCCTGCAGCCATGGAAGGCATAGATGGTTGCTGGTTGCAAGCTGCTGGTTACAAGGACTTTGCCGAGGATTACCCCTTCATCCAGTGTGGCAACAAAAAACTCACGGCACCCTGCTTCATATAAGGCCGGAGCAATGCGCTCCACGCCCAGCCCATAGGCGTTCGCCTTTACCACCGCCGCACAACGCCTTCCGCCACCTTCCGCGCATAGGCGCATATAATTGCGTACAATGGCGGCAAGGTTGACTTCAAGCGTGGGATGATAAGGGAAATCCGGCATTTTCATTCAATAACTAGGACTGTTGCAGCATAGCATTATATGCACTCTCAGACCACAAAATTGAGGAATTTAATTATCCGGCTAGATTATACTTGACTTACTGCGCAACAATTGATGATAGTGTCGCCCTGTTTTTCGTTGCTATCGACCCCTTCGTCTAACGGTTAGGACACCACCCTTTCACGGTGGTAATACGGATTCGAATTCCGTAGGGGTCACCAACCATCTCAATAGGTTGTAATGCGATATATTAAAATTTTCCTGCTATTACTGTCTCTTGCGCTGTGCCCTCTAGCTTTGGCGCAAGACGCAGAAGTACAGAAAATATTTATTGAGAAATTTCCTGACAACGCTTGTAAAGCAATTATTACAGACTTAGATAAGGTCAAAACAGACAAAATATCCAATGCTACCCAGTACTATACACCTATTTATTCCACCTCACAGGCGAATGCACTAACATCCAAAGAAAAACAAACCCTGTTGGAGATGGAAGGCAATTATGTCGCAGGCAATATCCTCTATAGTTACTCCGATAAATATAGAAATGGTGTTGTGCGCCAAAATATACCCAATGATAAATTTGGTATAGGAAGCGTTGACAATGCGTTAGTTCCTTGCCGGACAATTGCGGCCAATCGACATATTTATGATATTGGCACTGTAATATTCATCCCGGGTATGGCAGGAAAAATATGCCCCCAATCTCATACACCTGTGGATGGGTGCTTTCTTGTAGGTGATGTAGGCGGAAAGATCACAGAGCATGGGCATTTTGATATCTTCGCGGGCGAATGCATGAAATACAATTTCAAATCGAAAATCTGCGAAGATAAGAACGAGGCAAATTTCTCCGTGCCAGCAGGATCAAAATTCTATATTGTTCCTAATAATGATGCGCATGCCAGAGATTTCAAAAATGAAATTATTGGTTATATAAGAAACGGCTGGAAATAAACGAACCCTGAAAGGGGATGTTCCCATCTATGCTTGAGTAATTGCCATCTCCCCCACCACCTTCACCGCCGCATCTGTCAGCTTCTTCAAATCGTCCGAGGAAATTACAAACGGCGGCATGATGTAAATGACGTTCTCCAGCGGGCGCAGCCAGACTCCTTCTTCGATAAAACGGGCACGCAACCGCTCTTTATCCATATGCTCCAGCTCCACGGCGCCGATAGCGCCTTTGATACGCACATCTTTCACGCCCTTCATGGCACGGCATGGTACAAGCGCTTCACGCAGCTGCGCTTCGATATGTTCAACCTGTTCCAGCCTCGGTTCACGTTCAAACAAATCCAGCGAAGCATGGGCAGCGGCGCAGGCAAGTGGATTCGCCATATAGGTAGGCCCATGCATAAAGGCAAACTCCGGGTCGTCACTCAGGAATTCCCTGAATATGCCCTCCGTGGCCAGCGTCGCGGCAAGTGACAGTGTTCCGCTGGTAAGCGCCTTGCCTATGCATAGGATATCCGGGGAAATCCCGGCTTCATTGCAGGCAAACATCAGACCAGTACGGCCAAAGCCGGTAGCAATTTCATCGGCAATAAACAGAATGTCGTATTTCCGGCTCAGGCGGAAGATTTCCGCAAGCACATCGGAGGAATGGAACTTCATGCCCCCTGCGCACTGCACCAGCGGCTCTACGATGATGGCGGCAAGATTCTTATGCACGCCTTCGAGCAAAGAATCGAGTTCGGCAAATCCATATTCCTCGCTCGGTATGTCCACCACATACTGCTTCATGGAATAAGAGCGGAACGCCTTATGCATGGATTCCGGATCCGACACCGACATAGCTCCGGTAGTATCGCCATGATAGCCATGCCGAAAGCATAGGAAGCGGTTGCGGTTAGGCTGACGCTTATTCTGCCAGTATTGCAACGCCATCTTCAGCGCCACCTCTACTGCCACCGAGCCGGAATCGGAAAAGAATACCCGCGAAAGCCCGGCAGGAGCAATCTTCACCAATCTTCCCGCCAGCCGCAGCGCCGGCTCATGCACCAATCCGCCGAACATCACATGCGGCAACGTCTCCAGCTGCTTTATTACGGATTTTTCAATATGCGGATGACGGTAGCCATGGCATGCCGTCCACCAGGAAGCAATCCCGTCCACCAGCCTGCGGCCGTCGCTTAATTGTATATGGCACCCTTGCGCACCCACCACCGCAAGCGGCGGCGGTGCAGTCTGCATCTGCGTGTAGGGCAGCCAGATATGATTGATGTTATCGCCGTACCAGTTCACAGATCAAAACCTATTTTCCGTTTTGGTGGTTCCGGCAGCTTTTTCATATCCTTGACTTCAGCGGCAATGCTGTCAATTTCATCCACCAACACTTCTATAATCGACGAGGTGCGATCCTGTTTGGCTTCAATTTTACTGATACGGTTTGCCAAATCCTTGTCGCGGGCAATCATCTCCCGCATGCGCACAAACGCATTCACCACCTGAATGCTCATATATATTGCACGCTCACTTTTTAATACTGCAGACAGCATAACCACGCCATGTTCGGTAAAGGCAAAAGGCATATATTTCGAATATTTTCCCCGTCCTTTTTCTAAGGTCACAATTTGTGACCTTAGAGATAAATATTCCTTTTCAATGAGTTGAAACATAAATTCTTCAGGAAAACGTTCCTGATTACGACGAACTGCCTGATTCATAATCTTTGTCGGCACTTGATAAAGCTCCGCCAGATCGCGATCCAGCATAACCTTCTGTCCTCTGAGAAGATATATTTTATGCTCAATGGATAGGTTTGCTACATTATTTTTGCCAATCATAATTTTTCTGTGTCAGCAATTATTAGTGCTGTCTAAGGTCGCAATTTGTGACCTTAGACGTTACGCCGCCTCCAGTTGCAAGGGTTTTAATCCTAACCGGTCAAATAACCGCCTGTCCTCATGCGTATCAGGATTGGAAGTCGTCAGGAGTTTTTCCCCGTAAAATATCGAATTGGCGCCGCTTAGGAAACATAAGGCCTGCATTTCCTCACTCATCTCCTCGCGGCCTGCCGAAAGACGGACGAAGGATTCAGGCATTACGATGCGCGCCACGGCAATCGTGCGGACAAAATCAAGCGGCTCCACGCGCGCCATGCCGTCGAGCGCCGTGCCTTTGACCTGCACCAGCAGATTGATGGGAACGCTTTCCGGATGCTCCGGCAAATTGGCAAGGGTACGCAGCATGTCGGCGCGATCCTCCACTTTTTCGCCCATGCCGACAATGCCGCCGCAGCAGACATTTATCCCGGCGGCACGCACCATCTCAAGTGTATCCAGCCGATTCTGGAATGTGCGTGTCGTGATGATCTCTGAATAGAAGGATTCCGACGTATCGATATTATGGTTGTAATAATCCAGCCCGGCTTCTTTTAAGGTACGCGCCTGATCGGCCTGCAGCATCCCCAGCGTCGCGCAGGTTTCAAGACCAAGGGCCTTTACCTCACGAATCATTTCCGATACTTTCTCAATATCGCGTTCTTTGGGTGAACGCCACGCCGCCCCCATGCAGAAGCGCGATGCTCCCGCCGCTTTTGCCTTGCGTGCTTCCGCAAGTACGAGGGCTGTATCCATCAGTTTTTCCGCCTTTACGTCGGTATCGGCATGCGCGCTCTGCGGGCAATAGCCGCAATCTTCAGGACATCCGCCGGTTTTTATGCTAAGCAGCGTACTGATTTGCACTGCATTGGGGTCAAAATTCGCACGATGGATGCTTTGCGCCTTAAACACCAGATCGTTAAACGGCAGGTGAAACAGCGCGATTACTTCCTCTACACTCCAGTCGTGGCGTATCATAGTATCCTCAATTCGTTTATATAGGTTAGGAGAATGGCAGCTTTATCGGACACCGCAAGGGAAAAATTACAGCGACTGGCCGACGCCGCGCGCAACCGTGAACTCAGCGAATGCGCGCGCGAGGGCGATACCAGGATAATACGAAATGGCAAACCGCTTATTTCCTTCAGCTGCAATGATTATCTGGGGCTGTCGCAGCATGAAAAAGTCAAGGAGGCGGCGGTTTTAGCGATAAGGCAATATGGTGCCGGAGCAGGCGCGGCACGGCTGGTGACCGGCAACCACCCGCTCCACACCCGGCTTGAAACCATGCTGGCATGCTGGAAAGGCACGGAAGCAGCGCTCATATTCGGCAGTGGCTATCTTGCCAATATCGGGATTATTCCGGCCATTGTGGGAAAGAGCGATCTGATAATCGCAGACAAGCTAGTACATGCTTGCCTGATTGACGGCGCGAGATTATCGGGAGCGAAACTATTGCGATTCAAGCACAATGACATAATGGACTGCGAACGCCTGCTGGGTGTGTACCGCAAAAAACACCAAAACTGCCTGATTATCACAGATGAAGTATTCAGCATGGATGGTGACAGAGCACCGCTTGCAGAGCTGAGTACGATTGCCGGAAAACATGACGCATGGCTGATGGCAGACGGTGCCCACTCCTTCAGCGGAGGAGCGGCTCCAGTAGACATCTATGTTGGCACGCTTTCCAAAGCCTTAGGATCGTATGGCGGCTATGCCTGCGCAAAAAAATCCGTGATTGATTATATTACCAGCCGCGCACGAAGCTTTATGTTCTCCACCGCCCTGCCCCCTTCAGCCATCGCCGCCGCCATCGCCGCCTTGGATATTCGCATGGAAAATCCATCGCTTGCATTAAGACCTATTACCAATGCCCGCATCTTTACCGCCAGGCTTGCGCTTCCGGAAGCCCAGTCGCCTATTGTCCCGCTGGTGCTGGGCGATGAAACGGAGGCCCTTACCGCCGCCGATGTGCTGGCTGAAGCGGGGTATTTGGTAACGCCCATCCGCCCGCCGACCGTGCCGGAAGGCACTTCCCGCCTGCGCTTTGCCTTCTCGGCACTCCACCAAGAGCAGGATATACTGGCAATGGCGGATTTGATTAAAAATAGGGGCTGGATCACGCAAAAACCCCTTGACCGGCACGCCGCAAATGATTAAAAGACCTGCACATTATAACTTTATGCAAGCGGTGGGATATATGTCTAAGAAATGTGAATTAACCGGTGTAGGCCCGATGTCAGGGAACAATGTGTCCCACTCGAACCGTAAAACGCGCCGTCGCTTTGTGCCGAATCTCCAGGTGATATCGCTACTCAGCGATGCGCTGGAGAGAAGTGTTTCCCTGCGACTGACCGCCGCGACTATCCGCACCGTTGATCATAATGGCGGGCTTGACGCATATCTTACCTCCACCTCCGATCAGAAACTGACCAGTAAAGGCCGTGCCCTGAAGCGCCAGATAAAAAAAGCGGTAGCGGCAAAGGTTGCTGCTTAAATTTAGGCAGATCAGGCAGCCAGTAACTCAGCACTGTCATTCGTAAGTATTTCACCGCTGATAAGCGAAAAAGGCGTAAGTGCGTTTAACACTTCCTGCAAAGAAATCTGTTCCGGGTTAATTCCTGCAGCCGTGATTGCATCCTGTATCTGGATAAACGTATTATCATTGAATGGTGCATTGGCAAACGGCGCAAGGATAGAAGACAATTGCTGCTGGGTAGGAACGACATTAGCTTCCGCATTGCTGGCCTCAAAAGCCATCTCCGCAGTGATATCTACCGACTGCCTCACCCCGTTTAAAACATTCAACGTCTGCGGGCTCAAATTCAGTAAAGCAGTATCGCTCAAACTCGCATCTGCCGGTGCAGGCTGCCTAGCATCCGCCACCGGTAATTTAGCAGAAGCTGCCTGCCGCTCCTGATTGCGGAATGCGAGAATTTTTTCAAACGCCGCGATGCTGCCTGCCGAATCATTAGTCACCGCTTCGTTAATGGTATTTCCCGTGCCGCTTGCCCCTACAGGCAGGATAAAATCAGGATAGCTTATCGGGTTTATCGCTGTAACCATAACTTACCTCCAGAAATCAGGGGCACATCCCTATCTTCACTATGCTCAAAATATATAAATTAGCTGTTGAACAAAGTTGCGCAGCCTATAAAATTACTATATATGGTATAGGGGTTTTGTGCATACACCATATTGCTTTTTTCAAGGCGCAAATTTCAGCATAGAATGCTGCGTGGAAGATTTCAAGTGAAAGTTATTGAAGCAATGAGGGACAAAGTTCCACTCCTCATGCGTTACTGCATACAGGCGATTTTATAATTGGTTTTTCCAAGACAAAAAGCACGGAAACCCAATGCTGCCGCACGAAATGCCGCAGATAAGAGAAAGAGCACTGCAGAAATTATTTGGAGCGACGATAATCTATCAACTACGCTTGAATAATAGTAGCGGCGCTGTTGCGTAACGCGATACGCGCTTTGATAGCCCTTTCATCCGTCGCATTCACGATGACGACGGACTTGCCGCGCCGGATTTCCTCCGCATAGTTTTTTGTGCTATCCCCGGTAAAACCAGAAGCTACCAGCGCGGCACTCAAACCACCGGCCACTGCGGCAAAACCTACGGCAAAGGCATATCCTGTACCTATTCCAGGAATAATGAGTTCTTCTGCATTAGCCAGATTCGCAAATACAGTCCCCAGCATACCGCCAACGACGGCTCCTACCGCTGCAGATTTTATAATGCGCAATCTTTCTGTATCCACCCAAAAAGAAGAAACGTTACGGCGTTCTTGACGGGAAACAATCAGACTGACATTTTCCTGCCTGAATCCTGCATCGAGCAACTCAGAGACGGCCCTTTTGGCATCCGCCATCCTATCAAAAACCCCTGCTATGTTGGTCATAAGCATCTCCTCAAAGTGAAGTTTGGGAAACCTTGAAACATTATTATTTTATAAAAAACATATAAGGATGATATAATGTTTTAGTTAAAAAAGCGTTAATACATTTGTTATGTGGCTTATAAGACGCGATAAAGCGCATTCTTATTTACCGTCATTGTCTGGATGCGCTTTGGCATGCGCCCAGATTGCCAACATTAGCTATCTGTCATCTGCTTCACGATGGCGATAATATCCTGCTGCACTTCCGGCGGCTGCCGCGTGACCGCATGGGTAAGGCGTTTCATATGCGCACGTAATCCATACAATTGATCCAACAGGGATAAGACCACCTCCATCCCTTCTTCATTGACCTGCATATCCTGCACCAACTGACTTATCAGATGCAACCGCGCGATATCAATCTCCTCAAAGACCCAGCCGGATTTTTTCTTCAGCGGACGCACCCACTCACGCCGGATGTATACCTCAAGCGCATGCTGGTCCAGACGGACTTCCTGCATTTCCAGCACTTCTTCCAGCGTCTTCACGTTACCGCCTCCATGGATACACGCGGATTATAGGCATGCGTTTCCGCCCATGTGCGGATGGCCTGCTCCAGCTCCGTATCCACTTCTTTCGGCAGGACTATTTTCAGCGTGATATACTGGTCGCCGCCCTTGATGCCCTTCCCCTTAAGTCGCAGCACAACGCCGGTATTGGCGCCTTTCGTCAGATTCATATCCACACTGCCATGCACCGTCTGCACCTGGATCCTGCCACCGAGTACGCTTTCCTGCAAAGCAACCGGAACTTCCGCATATACATCTTTTCCCTTACGCGTAAAAAACGCATGCGGGCGTATGTGCACTTCCACATACGCATCCCCCGGAGATTCCAGCGAGCCTGCGCCTTTGCCTTTCAGCCGCAGCTTCTGGCCTTCTTCGATGCCTTCTGGAATCGTAATATCCAACGTTTTCCCATCCGGCATGGTGACGCGTTTTTTTGCACCGCGTGCCGCTTCCAGAAAATCTATTTCAATAACATAATTCACATCCGCGGAAGGCCGCCGTCCGGCAGTGAATCCTTCGCGTCCGCCTGCCCTGTTGCCGAACATACCAAATAGCCCTTCCAGATCCGACATATCAAAATCGCTGGCCGTATAATGGTAACGGCTGCCTTGCTGGCCATCGGCAAAATCGCGGTAACTGTGCTGCTGCCGTTGTTGCTGGTAGCGCGGCTGGCCTTCCATATCGATCTCGCCGCGATCGAATGCAGCACGCTTCGCCCTATCGGAAAGCAACTCATTGGCGGCATTAATTTCTTTGAATTTCGCAGCAGCGTCTTTACTGCCGGGATTCAAGTCAGGATGGTGTTTCTTGGCAAGCTTGCGGTATTCGGACTTTATCTCCTCGTCGCTTGCGTCTTTCTTTACGCCCAATATGTCGTAAGGATTCCCAGCCATCTTGTGTATATAATAGTGCAGGGAAAATATATCAAGGCTTAGCCTGAGTTCCCAGTATATCCAGTACTGCTTTTGCAGCGATGAGGTTAGGGTTCTCTTTATTATTCCCGCGCAGGGTCGAAATGGCATGGACGCATGCTTCCTGCTGTTGCTTCATCGCCGCAGGGGTGGAAAGCACCGTCAGAGCCTTGCTTATTTCAACAACGTTGCAACGCTCCTGCATCTGCTCCGGCACGACTTCTGTATTCACCGCAATATTGACCAAACTTGCATATTTCACCCGGATCATCCTGCGGATGAGCCACGCCGATAATGGGCTTACGGTATGGGCCACGACCATCGGCACACCGGCAACCGCCAGTTCCAATGTCACCGTGCCCGACTTACTGAGCGCCAGTGTGGCGGCCGCAAATGCATCCTTTTTCTCCTCAATGCCACATACATTATATTCCGGTGGCACGATTTCTCGTATCAGACTTTTCACCTGCGAAGCAGCAAGAATCACTGTCCTGAATCCCTTCATGGCCTCTGCTGCCGCAAGGAAAATAGGCAGATGCCGTTTTACCTCACCCGGACGGCTGCCAGGCAATAGCAAAAGCATTTTTTCATCTTGCGCTATACCGTGACGGACACGAAAAGCATCTCCGTCCCCTTTGTATGGCTCCCATAATACCGGATGGCCGACAAATATGGTTTTAAGCCCTTCTCTCTCAAAATACGGCGGCTCGAACGGTAGCAACGCCAGAAGCATATCAAAAAGTTGTGCCGTTTTGCGAGCACGTCCGGGCTTGTAAGCCCATACACTCGGCGCAACATAGTGAATACGCTTTATGGACGCTGTCACAGGATGCTGTTTCAGCATGGCCGTCAGGCGGAAGTTAAACCCCGGTGAGTCAATCGTGACTATAACGTCCGGCTTTTTGGCAATGATATCTTGCACCGCCTGGCGCAGGAACTGCAAAAATTTAGGGATATGCGGCACGACTTCCCAGAACCCCATCACCGAAAGTGCGCTATAGGGAAACAAACTGGTGAGCCCTTCACGTTGCATCCCTTCGCCGCCAATCCCGGCAAAGCGTAACTCCGGACACTCCGCTTTCAGCGCCCGCATCAGCCCGGCTCCCAGCATATCGCCGGACGCTTCTCCCGCTATTAAATAAATAAGTGACATGACTCACTCACCAAGCGAAAATCCTATGATAAATAAGCCGAGCTTATCCGCCATACGGATAACTTCCTTCCGGTTGACGATAAGCGAATGCCGCGCCTCCACTGCAATGCCCGAAAAACCGGCGCGGTGCATCCGCTCTACCGTCTCCTCACCGATGGTCGGCAGATCCACGCGTTCTTCCTGCACCGGTTTCCTAGCCTTCACCAGCACCCCGCCCTTGCCCTCACCTTTTAATAGAGCGCAACGTTCAATCAGCGCATCCGTTCCTTCAGCCGCCTCGATACCCAGCACCAACCCGTTTTTCACTAACACTCCCTGGCCGATGTCGAACGCGCCAATAGCGCGCACAATCCGTGCGCCAAGTTCGATATCCTTTCTCGCCTGTTTATCTGGAATGTGTTTCCCCAGCGGCCCTTCAGGCGCCACCAGATCCTGCAAGACTTCGTCGCTGCCTACGATTTTGAATCCTTGATCTTCCAGAAATGTGACAATGGCTTTGAAAATCGCCGCATCACCGCCCAACAGGGAAAGCCCCAGCTTTGCCAGCAGTTTTGCCCCCATGGCGTCAGGCCGCAACGAGGAAACGGAGGGGCGGTTAATTTTTCCGGCCATGACCAGTTCGCTGACCCCTGCATGTTTCAAATGCTCGATAGCCATGCCTATTTTTCCCAGATTAATCCACACATGCGGCACATTTTCCACCGTATGTACGCCGGTTTCATGCTCAATGGCCACGACAAACACATTGCGCCCATTTTTCAACTGCCGGTCAATCAATTGGCGCGGCAAGTTACCGCCTCCGGCGATAATACCAAGCGTAGAAATAGATTCTGACAATATAACGTTCATAACTCTTTAAAATATTACTTATAATCATATCTCAAAACCATCAAAGATGGATTTCAGCCGGGCTGCCTACCGACAGCTTTCTTACATACATCTGAAATATCTTGAAATTGAGCCTGGGTAATCTTGAATTTTTCTCCCGCGGATCCTGCAAGTAATCCTTGCAGTACCAACTTGGAAATAGCATGAGGAACTATCAATGTAAGGCCATCATCAGTAAGACTTATAGGTATACCCCGAGCCGATAAAAAGGAGCGCAACGAGGGCATACCTGTATCTAAAAATGTTTGCATATCTTCTCTGTTCCCTGGAGTAATTTGTATGCCTTCTCTATCTACTACTATATTCCCCCAAGGTGACCTATAGCTAAAAAAATCGATCCCGACCTCACGAAGCGATTGGAAAGCACCATTTAAGATTTCCGAAGGGGCTGCAAATGGTTCGAGAGAGGTATCACGTCCGGATTTAACATCATATGCAATGGAGTTTAGGCATTGCACAGCCTGACGGGAGAACCCACTCGCAACCCTTAGCGTATTGCCATCCTCCGTAAGCGTTGAGTGTATCTGTATTCTTTCCTGTAGTACATTTTGAAGATCCGCCGCCTTAGCACCGACGTAAATTTCTAAATTACCTTCCCCATCCACTTTTATTGTCAAAGGTGGCTCAGGTTCAAAATTATAATAACCTTGCCTAAGGAACGCCGCTACGGCAGGCAAGCTATTGAACCTCACAATATCATCGGAAGTCACGTTATCTCCGGTTCTGTGGCCAAGATTAATATATTGCACTACATTCATATATTTCTTCTGTTGTGTGTACTTAGCAAGAGCCTGTTTTCCAGAAGCATCAAGAAACTCGCTTTCCGGAATTCCGGCAATCTCTTGAAGCATAAACTCTTCCGGCAAAGCATCATATAAATGTTTTTCAGCCAAAGCAGCCGCCTGCTCCGTAAACTTGCTAAAGTCACTACCTTCATGTAGAGCAACATCCGCGCCAATTTGGTCTTCCCGTTGCAGGTAATGCCCTATATGCACTGCGATTTCATGTATTTTTACCAACTTGGTCATAATCGGACAATGCTTATACATTGAATCAATCGCTACCTTACCATCAGAAAACGCCATCCCTGCGGCTCCCAATAAAGAAAGAAATCCGCTATATGTTACATTAAGATCATTATAATACATCTCTTCCAATGTGTTTTGGATAGGCTCAGGATACCCTCGTATTAGGTCTTCAAAATACCCATCTATTTTATCGAGTACATCACCGGTCTTATCCGTCTTAGCAAAACTGATACGCTTTGAAGGAAGGGGAAGATAAAGTTCCTGATATAATGCAGGCATATTATCTGTGGGGTGTGTCACCTCACCGGTTTCTGTATTAAGGGTTGCTCCCGGAAGCCACTGACCAGTATAAGTTTTATCATTAAATGCGTTAATAACAATATTTTGTTCAATCCCTAGAAGCTGTATTGCTCCTTTGACAGGATCTATAATGGATTGTTGTATGCGGTCAAAATCTTCCTGATACCTTGGATCTTGAATTGCTACCGCAGTGTTTAAGACTCTTCCTAGAAGATTGCCCACTCTATAAGGGGTAACATTGGTAAACTCTCTCTTATTACATTCGCTCCATAAGTGAAGCAATTCATTCCCTAATGCGTCCATTGTGATAGACTCACGTTCATCATAAACGCGCGGTATTAAATTTTTCAAGATTTTTGTGAACTCCGTCAGTTGTTCTTGTGTAAAATCTACCATTTCTTCGCTTCCTACATAAAGCTAATGCTACATCATAATATAGCATTTATCTTTTTCTCCCTATGAGGGAATTATGAACTTTTTATGACATTTTGATTTCTATAGTTCCAAATAACAAGCAAAATCAGGATAATAAAAGACACCGCTTTTCAGAATCAAACGGAGGGGTTATAAATCTACTTATCCTTCCCTGTTACGCCTAAGTTCGTGGCGTACACAGTGAACGGGAGCCTTTATCTTCCATGAACTCGATAATCTCCTGCACCGGCATGAATTTCTGGAATGCTTCCTGCACTTTGGCAGAGCGTTCGAACAGGGTTCCGTGTTCGGCATCAAACAACATCTTATAGGCGCTACGCAGGGCATGGATGGTTTCGCGATCAAAATTGCGCCGCTTGAGGCCAATAATATTGAGCCCCGCCAGCGCTGCGCGCTCGCCGATTACTGAACCGTAAGGAATGACATCGTTTTCCACACCCGACATGCCGCCGATGATTGCATGCTTGCCAATACGCACGAACTGATGCACTGCCGCAAGGCCGCCGATGATCGCGAAATCATCGATAAATACATGCCCGCCGAGCGTGGCGTTATTTGCCATAATGACGTTATTGCCAATACGGCAATCATGCGCCACATGCGCACCGACCATAAACAGGCAATTATCGCCAATCTGAGTTATCATCCCGCCGCCTTCCGTACCCGGATTCATCGTTACTTGCTCACGGATAATATTATTCTTTCCGATAACCAGCTTCGATTTTTCGCCTTTGAATTTTAGATCCTGCGGCGCATGGCCGATGGAAGCAAACGGAAAAATTTTCGTATTTTCACCGATCGACGTATGCCCGGCAACGCACACATGCGATACCAGTTCTACGCCGGCTGCAAGCGTAGCTTCGGAAGCCACCACGCAAAAAGGACCGACTTTTGCGCTGTCTGCAACGGTTGCGCCATCTTCGATGATTGCTGTGGGATGCAGGTGTGCCATAAAATTCGCCTATGTGTAAATATCTGTGCGTGCAATTTAGTAATGCAACTTGCAATCCGCAAATCACAAGTTATTGCAGTTTGTTACAACTGCTACTCCACAATCATGGCGCTGATAACCGCTTCCGCTGCCTTGCCGTTTACGGTATGGGCTTCGCACATGAATTTCCACACATTACCCCTGGCTTTCATTTTCTGTACATGGATTTCCAGCGTATCACCAGGAACAACCGGCTTGCGGAACTTCGCTTCCTCAATGGACATGAAATAGACCAGCTTGCCCTCAGCCTTCGGGCCCAATGTATGCACCACCAGCAACGCAGAGGCCTGTGCCATTGCCTCAATAATCAGAACACCCGGCATAATCGGCTTCTGCGGGAAATGGCCGGTAAAATGCGGTTCGTTAAAGGTGACATTCTTAATACCGGTGGCCGACTCGCCTTCTACAATGTTAATCATACGATCGATAAGCAAAAAGGGGTAGCGGTGCGGTATCATCTGCATGATACGCTCGATATCGAGTGCGGCGCCTCTTTTATGGCCTGTTCCATATTCCACTTTTGCCATCACCACGTCGTTCATTGCTCCGCTCCTTTCTTTTTAGCAAGCTGGGCAACCGATACGGTCTGGCGATGCCAGTCACGCACCGGCACAGCCGGCGACCCGCCGTAAGAAACCCCTTCGGGAATATCCGTCATCACCCCACTCTTTGCCGCGATCCTTGCGCCGTTGCCAATCTTCAGGTGGCCTGCAAGCCCCGCCTGCCCGCCTATCATGACCCCGTCGCCGATAGAAGTGCTGCCGGAAATGCCTACCTGCGATACGATAATGGAATATTTACCAATATGCACGTTATGCCCTATCTGGACCAGATTATCAATTTTTGTTCCTTCCCCAATCACCGTATCCGGCCCGCTACCCCTGTCTATACAGGTGCCGGAGCCGATTTCCACGTCATTGCCTATCATCACCCGCCCGAGTTGCGGCACCTTGATGTGCCCGTTCGCCCCGAGCGCAAACCCGAATCCATCCTGCCCGATATGTACACTACGATGGATGATGACATTATCTCCGACAATAGCGTGGCTTAACGTCGAATGTGCGCCGATAGACGTATTCGCGCCGATCACAACGCCGGCATAAAGCACCACACCCGTTCCGATATGGCAATTATCGCCGATTTCCACTTTCTCGCCGATGAAGCTTCCCGATTCGATAATACAATCTTTTCCAATTTTTGCCGAGGCGGCTACGGGAGATTTCGCAAGGGTGGGCGAATGGCTGGCCGACGGATAAAATGCCTGTGCGGCCCGCGCGAAACAGCTATAAGGCTGATGCGTGACCAACAGCAGCATTCCCCCCGGCGCATGCTTGACATGTTTCTGTTCTATAAAACATGCACCTGCCTTAGAGGTTTTAAGCGCCTCGATATATTTGCTATTATCAAGGAAGCTAAGCTCACTTCCGGTTGCCTTATTAAGCGGAGCGACGTCATGTAAGATATTTTTTCCGGCATGCCCTTTGCCATCCGCCAGCTTCGCACCGGATAATTTCACCACCTGTTCGATGCTGAACGGACCGGCATTATTGAAAAAACGGGGATCTGCCATCTATAATCAGGTGTCAGGTTTCAGGCGACAGGTTTCAGCAAAGACACCTGGCACCTGACACCTGCAACCTACTCCTATTCTTCGTCCTTGGCAGTCGCTGCCTTAAACTTCACGCTTACTTTCGGCAGCGCGCTGTTCAGTTTGCTTAACACGTCCCTGGTTATATCCATTTTGTTATCGGCATACAGCAACTCGGAAGAAGGCAATACCACGCTATATCCCTTTTCCTTGGCCATCTTGCTGACAATATCAAAGACTGCTTTCTGGATTTCATTCAATGAAGAAGAAGAGGCGTTATACAACTCGTCACGCTTGGCCTGCGCCTCTTTCTGAGCCTGCGTCGCCTTCGTTTTAAATTCCTTCACCTTTTTCTCAAATGCATCCGGCGCCAGAACGCTGCGCTCCTTGCCAAGCTCCTGATCTTCCTTCTGCAGCTCTTCTTCCTTCTTCGTCATTTCCGTCTGGAACGACTTCTGCTTGACATCAAGCTGCTCCTTCACCGATTTCGCAGCCGTCGAATCACGCATGATTTCCTGGATATTGACAAAGGCGATATTATCCGCGCCATAGGATTGCCCGGCATAGGATTGCCCGGCATAAAAAAAGAGGCCACCTGCCACAATAACCGAAAAAATAAAATAAAAAAGTCTCATAACAACCCTTTCTTGTAAGTAAAAACGTTCAGAATTTGGTGCCGAAATCGAACTGGAATATCTGCGTGGAATCAAACCGTTGCTTGAGTATGGCATCCGCAAGGTTAATCCGTATGGGACCAAAGGGCGATGCCCATGAAACACCGACGCCCGCCGACAGGCGCAAGGCCGATGAGCCATCCACCGTCGGCCCGCTTCCATCTACATGCCACAGGCTGCCTGCGTCAACAAAAACCGATCCCAGGAATCCCAGATCGTCGGGCAGGCCAAGCGGGAAAGTAAGCTCTGGAGTAACCGTATAGTACATATTGCCGCCCAGTGAGTCGCCGGTCGCGGTATCGTGCGGACCCATACCATAATTCTCGAAACCACGAAACGAACTGCCGCCCAGATAAAACCTGTCTTGAATGCGCACGTCTTCGTTAAAGCCGAAAATATAGCCGCCGGCGCCTAAAAGGGAAGCAGTCCATTTGGGAGCGACCGGATAGTAATAGCCGGCATGCACTTCGTTACGCAGATAATGCGCATCACCGCCAATTCCGGCGATATCCTGATTAACCCTCAAGAACTCTCCCGTAGTGGGGTTGAATTTATTGTCGCGGTTATCATAGGTCAACGTATGGCCTACCGACGATTCCACAGTATTGCCCGCCTGATCCACGATAAACAGGGACGCACCCGGCTGGATGTCGCTAATATCGGTTTCCTTGAAAGTATAGTTCAGCGCGTGCGACCATTGCTCGCTCAGCGCATAGCCCATACGCAACCGGACGCCGTTGGTATCAGACTGATAGGGAATGCCGGTGTAAGTCAGCAATTCCGTTTTGAATAGATCAAAACCGGCGGACAACTCACGATCCAGGAAATAGGGTTCGGTAAAGCTGATGTCATATTGCTGCGTAACAGCGGAAATCGCGGCATTAAAGCGCAGATCCTGCCCACGCCCCAGGAAATTGGTTTCCTTTATGCCGAACTGAGCCAGCGGGCCATCTGTAGTGGAAAATCCGCCCCCGATGGAAATTTCACCCGTGGATTTTTCCTGTACCTCGACGGTGATGATCGTCCGGTCGGGCGTACTCCCCGGCTCATTGTTAATTTTTACCTTCTCGAAAAACCCAAGATTATTTAGGCGCTGCTCAGTGCGCGCGATTTTGGACGTGCTGTACGGATCGCCTTCTACAAAACGAAACTCCCGGCGAATCACCTCATCCAGCGTTCGCACATTCCCGATGATATTAATTTTTTCCACATAGACCCTGGGGCCTTCCTTGATAACATAATTCACATTGATGATCCGTGTATCCGTGCGGCGATCCAGCTTCGGATCAATATCGACAAAGGCAAAACCATGGTTGCCCAGTTCTTTGGTCATCGCGTCAATAGACGTTTCAATCTTGCCGGCGTTATAAGTCTCGCCTGTATTGGTTAAAAGCTTCTTCTGCAGCTCCGACGGGTCAACGCCCTTGAGCGCCGAAGTCACGTTAACGGTGCCGAATTTATATTTTTTCCCTTCATCTACCGTGAAGGTAATGTAAAAAGCATCCTTTTCAGGGGAGAGCTCCGCTATCGCGGATTTTACCTGGAAATCGGCAAAACCTTCAGACGTATAAAAACGCCGCAGCAATTCCTGGTCATATTGCAGGCGTTCCGGATCATATTTATCATCGCTGGTCAGGAATTTATACCAGCGCGTTTCTTCCGTGCGGACAACCTTTTCGAGCGTCTTGGAATCAAAATTATCGTTACCGATGAACGAAATTTTGCGCACCTTCGCCACCGGACCTTCCTGAATCTCATACACCAGATTGATCCGGTTCTGATCGAGCTGGATGACTTTCGGCTCCACCTTGGCCGAGTAACGCCCGCCGCGGCGGTAAATATCCAGGATACGCTTAACATCATTCTGCAGCTTGGTGCGGGTATAAATGGCGCGTGCCTTCAGTTCAAGCTCCGCCTGGAGGTCTTTTTCCTCTACGTCTTTATTGCCTTCAAATACCACTTTGTTGATCACCGGGTTTTCCACCACGTCCACTTCCAGATCCACTTTGCTACCGTCGTCATTCTGCCGGTTGATGCTGGCATCGGCAAAAAACCCGGTGGCGAAAAGGTTCTTGAGCGCCGTATCCGTATCGTATGGCGTGATTTCCGAGCCTTCCTTAAGACCGAGATAGGTAAAAATGGTGGATTCCTCGACACGCTGATTACCTTTTATCGTAATATGGCGCACAACTTCATGCGCAGGCCCTTCGGCAGCAGTAGCCTGCGGCGGGGTTTGCTGCGCATACAGGGGAACAGCGGCAAAGAGAACCAAGACTATGGCCAGCGCGTTTTGTATCTGACGTATCATTCTTAAAATATACTTATAAATTTATAATCGCCGTTATTCATGCCGGGAAACGAGGGTGAAATCAAGCTGTAATTAGTGCACCGGAAAAATCCCTCCTTTAGACCTAACTCTTATTAGACATTCCTTCCAATCCTGTCATAAAAACTTGATAATTCTTCGCTTTGAAATTCAAAGTAAAGGAGAAAAAAAGATCAAAGGGCTGGCATAGTATGTTTTAGAATATCTATGCCAGCCCCTATAATCTAATGTGGCCAGAGCCTCAGCTAATGCCACCGCAGCAACGCCTGGAAGAACCAATCCAACAGCACCAGAAAACATGGCGCGATAAGCACTAACTTATCCTCCGCCTGCGGAACCGGTTACCCTCTTTACCAGAGGACTTCCGGCTCCGCCCGGACGCTTGGCACGGCATTGTACCAATTGTCAATTACACAGAACGCACTGGCCGTGGCACGAGAAATTTTTGTAGCTGGCACGAAAAATCTCCAAGAGCGCTTGAAATCCTGTTTGCCTTATGCAATAAATGCTTTTCCCTGAAATTCCACTGAAGGACTTACCCCATGAGAAATATAGCCGTTACCATCACGACCGCGGCGTTGTTATTTGCGGTTCCCGTTCACGCAGACGACGCCAAACAGGGCGATAAAGCCAAGGCACCTATGAAAGATTACACCATCATGAAGGTAGGCGGCGATGAGGTAAAGCGCTCGGAAGTGGAAAATGTTTGGAAGGGTATTTTCCCCGGCGGCAATCCCCCGGATTTCGACACGTTTGAAGAAAATACCCTTCCAAACATTTTCCACTTCCGAGCGCTTTACCTCATCTCCGCCTACCTTCA
>Ga0206904_1059_pt1 | contig 30077 bp, 25 predicted proteins | sample Alteio_BWOrgHeat_42_FD_152981 | JGI IMG/M metagenome (GOLD analysis project Ga0206904, IMG submission 152981) | Enriched cells from forest soil in Barre Woods Harvard Forest LTER site, Petersham, Massachusetts, United States -... | ecosystem: Environmental > Terrestrial > Soil > Temperate forest >...
CGGATCAAACATTTATCAAGGTGTCTCCTGAAATTGTTATTCCTAACACATTCACACCCAATGGAGATGGAATAAATGACTTATGGAATATACAGGGATTGGTTGCTTATACTGAAGCTACAGTTGATATTTTTACCAGATATGGCCAAAAGGTGTTTCATTCAGTAGGCTACAGCAAACCCTGGGATGGTATTTATAACGGTAAAGAGCTGCCTGTAGGCGTTTATTATTATGTAATCGATACCAAGTTTGTGCAGCAGATACTTTCAGGCAGTGTTACCATTATAAGGTAACACTGCTGAATACTATATCATTATTCTCAGGCTTTAAACTCTTCTATATCTTTATAAAACCCCATAGCTTTTTGTACGTAATCTATACCAGAGCTTGCGATCAATCTTTTAAACCACTTATTATCCGCGTTTTCTATTCGCTGGGTTTTGTATAGCCAATAAGCTAACCAGGTAAACGAGCCAGTTATGGCTATCTGCAAAATAATAAAAGCTGGTGGTGTTGCCTGAGGGAACCATTTACTGCTTAAAAAAAACGTTGTCCAAAAAGGGAATTGCAGGTACATAATCCGGGTATGCTGAACAAGAGATAACTGAAGCTTGTTCAGTTTTTGCTGAATCTCAATTACGCTGCCATCAAAATCAATGTTGTTGATCCATACCAAATGCTTTATATAATCGGCCAGGGCTTTAACATTAATAAGAAATATAGCGCCCATAGATATAATGAAATAGTTAGCTGCTGACGAGTAATGTGCGATTGCAACAGATAATACCGAACCCAATAATACAAGGTATATAATCGCTATTACAATGCCCCATCCCTTTCTTTGTTTAAGTGATTGAAGTACCGATTGCGCTTTATAAGCCTGTAATTCGGTCAGTACTTTTTTATTTATTGCCAGCGACTGTTCTAATTTGGCGTCCTGAGCTTTCCATAATTGGATAATATCTTGTTCTTCCATAATATTTAATTTTTTATTGTTGAAAATCTTTGTTTGAGTTTATCTTTAATTCTGCCAATTTTAGTGGCAATATTTGTTGTTGAAAGTCCTAATACCTCAGCCATTTCCTTATGGCTTTTTTCTTCGAGATAAAGTATCATCAAGGCTCTTTCCAGTTCTTTTAATTCTGATAAAAATTGCTGTAACAGGCTTATATTCTGTTCTGTTTCATCTGATTCAGTTTCCTTTATAAAGAGCATCATATCTTCCGAAACTGGGAGTGAGATATCTTTCCTGCGGCTATCCTTTCTGTAAAACGATATAGCAGTATTTAGCGATATCCGGTACATCCAGGTTGACAGGCTATATTGTGGATTGTAGTTTTCAAATGATTGCCATAGCTTGATTATAATCTCCTGTACAAGATCTTTCCGGTCCTCATCGTTTTTGCAATAAGCATTTGCAACCTTATAAATGATGCCCTTATTTTTTTCTATAACTCCTATAAAATTATCGTTAAGCTTCATCACTGATCTTAAGGTTTAATTATACCGGATAAGTTAAATTTTTTTGCCCAATTTTTCACGGCCATCATTGCTTCCTGATTATGCCGTATACCTTCATGTGTTGCTCCATTTATTATAATTACTGCGCCTTTACTATAATTGGTTATAGCTGGTTTAAATGCATTGGCAGTAAAAGCTTCATCTTCGCTGCCAACCAATACAAGTAACGGAGCATTTACCGCTTTTAGCCCTTCCCTGTAATCGGCAGGAGACATACTTTCATTAGCCCGGTATGTATAATTTTTAAAAGGAATATCATCAGGTAAGTTAAAGAATAACACTGGTAGATAATCGTAATTGTGATTACCGGCAGCATTTAACATTTTGAGGCCAATAATACGCGAAATCTGTATCTTCAAAAAAGGTTCAACGCTCGTATCACTATTAGTTACAGGTGCTGTTGGCAGGGTTGGTGAATTTTGCCCTAATAAAGGTGCAAATAATATATACCCATTTGCCTGTGGTACATTCTTTTTCATTGCATAACGCAATGCAATTCCCCCACCCATTGAATGGGCCGCTATTATAATTTTATTAGCTGGGCGCTCCTTTTTAATACTTGTCAATACGTCTGCAAGGTCATCTGCGTATTGATCAATATAATCTACATCACCGGCTTTCCCTCCTGATTGTCCGTGTCCGCGAAAATCTAAAGCAATTATTTCGGCATTTGTTGCTTCGCGTAAAAGGCCTGCCATTTTATTCATCATATAGCTATTTGATAACACGCCATGCAACAGCAGGATAGTTACATTTGTATTACAGGAAAATTTTTGAGCAGACAGATGTTTACCATCCCGCATTAAAAAGTTCACCTGCGTACTTTTATAGACCTGTTCAAAACCCATATCTGCCAGTTGCTTGGCACTCATATGCGGGGAGTGATAGGGTTTAAATGCCGGATCGGGCGTATGGATAAGTTTCAGTGCCTGTATTATATTTTTTGTGCTATCGGCATCTTGTGCTGTAACCGCCTGAAAATTGGCTAATGCAAAAATGACCGTGAATATTACAAAGCAGTTTGTGATTTTTTTCATTTTAATAATTAAGAATTTGTTACTCTCAATTATTCGCACAACTGTTTAGAATATCACACTTAAAAAATAATTTGTTGTATTTTATTGAAAATGAGTAATTAAAAACAACAAAAGCAGGCTCAGATATAGAGTAAACAAAAAGAGAATGAATTACATTTAGTTCTTTTGTACAAGCGTTAACATTGCTATTTACCCTGAATATGATATTTTATTCTGTAAATATCAGTACGCCCTATGTTTGGGGTTAAATGAGAGCTAAAATATAAATACCCCGGTTGTTTAAAATTTACCGAAGGGCCAAATGTCCAAAACTCCCTGGCATTTATTTGTGCAGGTAATTTAATGGGATTTGTGAATTTATTCTCTATTTTAAAAGAGATATAAAGATCAGCCTTTGCATCTTTACCTTTTGACGAAGTAAAAACGAGAGCATTTTCTGGTAATAACACTGCATCAAAATCGTCAGCAGCACTATTTACTGAAGCGCCAACATTAACTGGTTTTGCAAAACCCGATTTAAGTATTTTGGCCATAAAAAGATCCTGTCTGCCAAAACCCCCATGTCCGTTGGAAGAAAAAATAAGATACTTACCCGCTTTATCAGTTACAGGCGCCCATTCGTTACCTGTTGTATTTATTTGGTTACCTAAGTTTACGGGTATACCAAATGTATTCGCAACGGTATTATAAGGCACGAAATAAATATCATCACCTCCAAAACCTCCTGGCCGGTTTGAAAAAAAATACACTCCTTTTCCATCAGGAGAAAAGAAAGGATCAAAATCATCCGAATCACTATCAAAGGTTACTCGGGTTGGGTTTGACCATTTCCCATTTATATTGTCTGATTGCCAGATGTCATTATCCTTTTTATCCTTTATCCAATCAATTCCTCCCCAAAGCATCTTTTTGCCATCCGGGCTAAACGTAATTTTAACATCCGCATTCCTGGTAGAGACAAGATTAGGCAGAAACAATTCGGCAGTATCAGCAAAGACTATTTGTTGACATTTAACTATAGTTATGCCAAGCAAAAAAGCAAAGGTTGTTATTATAACCGCTATTCTGATTCCAAAAAGTGTTTTCATTTTATCAGGATGCAATATATTAATTATGCCAGCAAATTCACAAACTGCCGCATATCAAGGGGGTTGTTTTTTTGTTTGTTCTGATCTTTTTTCAGGTTGGCCATTGCTAATATTTTATCAAGTTCTTATATATCCTATATTTGAATACCAACAGCACTTAAAACGCCCTTATGAACCTGATCAGCAATTTTAAATGCTATTTGATATATGTTTTCATAATGGCTACTGGGTTGAACCTTAGGGCGCAGGAGGCAAAAACGGTTAATGACACATTAGAAAATCTGATAAATACTACATTAAATAGTAAGGCGACAAAGCTCTTTATTCATTACGATAAAACTATCTACCTACCCAATGAAACCATTTGGTTTACGGCTTATCTTCTGAATAATGAAGCTCATCCAAATAAAGCAGATATTCTTTCGGTGGCCCTGGTAAAAAATAATGATCATACCATTGCCATTCAAAAGAAATTTGTTATTGCCGAGGCAACTTCCTTTGGAAGTATTTTAATTCCGGATACTATAGCAGCCGGGGATTATTCTATCATTGCTTATACTAATCATTTTGTAAAAATTAAGCCAGATGAACTATTTACACAGCGTATCACCATCAAACGAGTTGGAGAGCCGGTTGCAAAGGTTTTGCCGAAACGGGCAGATACCATCAATATCCAGCCCAACCCAACTAAAGTTACTTTAAAGTTTTATCCGGAAGGAGGTGATCTGGTCGCAAACTTGCCGGCGTTCGTTGGCTGGGAATCTAAAGACCAATCCGGTACACCCATAAAATTAAAAGCAGTTTTATTAAAGGATGGAGAATTTATTGACACGATTGAAACCTCGGCATTTGGAATGGGGAAATTTTTTATGAAGCCGAAATATGGAAGCCGTTATGAAGTAAAGGTGGTTGACAATAATTACCAGGGAGTAAAAGATTTGCCTGCTGTGACTGATAAAGGAGTAGCACTTACCCTACCCGGTGCACTAACGAATGACACATTATTTTTAAAGGTTGCAGGTACACTATCAGGCAAGCTTCATATCGTTATTCATAACACTACAAAAGTATTTTACGCATTGGCCAACGTGGAAATGCAAAACGGCAAAGTATTTAAAATAGCCTTAGACAGCTTGCCCCGGGGATTAGCAGCAGTTACCATCTTCAACGAAAATCTGCAGCCGCGCGCCGAGCGCATATTTTATGCCCACTATGATGACCAGCCGGCTGTCAATATAAAAACTGACGCTCAAAAATATGGTAAAAGGCAAAAAGTTACTTTAAAGTTCAGCTTAAACTCAAATACCGCCACGCAAGCCCTTATATCGGTAGCATGTGTTCAGGCAAACAGGATCGACAGAGGAAACTTTAACAATATAGATAATTACGGATACTTAAATAATGAACTAAATTTTCTTCCTGCAGCATTGAATGGTAGCGAGAACTTATTAAAAAGAAAAGAATACCTAGAAAATGTACTGCTGATACGGGGTTGGAGAAGATACATTGATACTACAACACTACCTAATAAACTATCGGATTCCACTCCCCTGCTTACAGGTACAGTAACTATTGGCAAAAAACAACCGAAAAAACCAATGGTATTAACGCTTATGGGCAACTCCAAAGTATTTTTTGTTAATACCGATAATTCAGGAAAATTCAACATTCCCGATGAGAACCTGACAGTGCCCGACGGTAAAACTTTGGCTTTGTTTGCTACCGGGGGTAATACATTTATCACTCGCATCAGCTTAACCGATCCATTTGTCTATATCAACCAGTTTCTTGCCGACAAATTGCCAGCCTTTGATCAGCAGATTTTACCCGGCGAAAAATTTATTGATCCGGAGATATCCATCGCGCAAAATCAGGTATTGCTTAAAGAAGTTAAAGTAAAAGCACGGAAAGACGATCAACTTTATAATGTTGCAGTTACTCCAGGTTTTCATACAAATGCGTGCGGCGATTATGTTTGCAAATTCAATGGACTGAATTGCCCCTATCCTGGCCACACAAAATTTGGCACTGCTCTTCCAATAAATGGTCACAGATATTGGAGACACAGCCTTACTACACATGATGGCTGGCTTGATTATAATGTACCGATCGTTTATGCTGGGTGCGAGACTAAAAACCTAAGCCTCATCCGTTTTAACGGAGTAAATTTAAGTAAGGAATTTTATGCCTATAACAACACCGATATCAATGCATCTGATCCTCTATATAATTCCACTTTGTACTGGAAACACCAGGTTAGCTTAACAAAAGGAAATCCAACAGAGCTTAGTTTTTATACAGGAGACATCAGCGGAAGCTTTAATATCATTATACAGGGCATCGCCGATAATGGCGTAGTTTATAATGAGGGCAAATTTGATGTTATAAAGTAAATCCCTATTTGGCCGGACTAAAATCAAAGTTCCAATGAATTTTTGCATTACTTAAGCCATTCTTCTATGATGATTTTCGATTAATTTTTTCCAGACATTTGTATAACTAAATTATTAGTTATACATTGAGCCCGTGAAACACCTTTTAAAATATTTTTTTAAATCGATGATTTCTTCAATTTATCTATAAAGTATTTCCCATTGTTTCTTACTCATTTTAAATCTATTGTAACGGCATTAATCTAATGTTTATGAAAAGAATTACCAGTATATTGTTTGTATTCTTGTTTTTTACTGCCAGTAAAACGCATGCCCAAAAAGTTCATATAAATATAGTAACCACTGGCTATCACGGAGATGCACGAGTATTTGATCCGGCTGTGAATTACGATCCTAAAAATTTTATTTCAATTATCCATTTGGACAAGAACGGAATGGCGACTTATACTGCTGATCTCTCCAAACCAAGATATATAAGCCTCAGTTTCATACTACCGGGTGGCATGTATCCCCGATATACGCTCTACCTATCGCCGGGTAATGACCTGTTGTTTAAGATTGAATTCGCTAACAACGTACCTACTATAAGTGTATCGGGGAAAGGAAGCAATAATAACCAACCTGAAATATTTGCACTGACCAATATTGACCTGTACAAATTTAAAGAAGATAAATCGCCAGACCGGGTCATCGCTGCTATAAAAAATCAGGAGGCGCGTAATGCTGTTACTCTAAAAGAGTATATCAAACAATATAAACCTTCGTCCGATTTTATTAAAAACGCGTGGCTCAACTGCCAATATTTCGCACTAAGCAACTATTACGAATTTTCTTATGTTAAATTTCATTCTCCTGAAAGCAATCCTGATTATAAAAAATGGCAAAGAATTAAAGATAGTTTGCTAATAAAACATCCAATTAATAATGATGGTGCTTTAACTTCCTTTAACTACGAACATTTAACAGATTGGTTCCAAATTCAGGAACCTTCAATTTTAATGAACCAAGCGACGAAGCAGCAATCCGCTGATTTTTACAGAGACTGGTACCATACTACAGTTGACAAGGGGAAAAAAATTTATGCCAGTGAAAGCAGGAACCTTTTTATTGAAAGGGTAATCAATAAATATTTCAGCGGAAAAACCGCGGAACTGGTGTATGCACAAATGCTAAGGTTTCACCTGCGCTTTAATCATTACGAGGATATTGATCTGGTCTTTAATCATTTTAAACAAAAATATCCTTCAAGCAGCTATATCCCGGCATTTAGTATCGCGATAGCTGAAGTAGCCGCCAAAAAAGCACAAACCTTAAACAACAACATGGTATTTGTTGCTGATAACGGCACCAGGTTAAATACGCTGGAAGATGTGATACGGTTAATGAAAGACAAAACAGTTTTTGTGGATATGTGGGGCACATGGTGCAGTCCGTGTCGTGAGGAACTTAAAAAATATACTCCTCAGATAAGAGATCATTTCAAGGACAAAAATATCACCTTTTTGTATATCGCTAATAAAGATATTGGCCATAGCGAAGAATGGAAAAAAGTGATTGCTTATTATAAAATAAACGGCACCCATATTTTGGCTAATCAAAATCTGGAAAAGGATATCATGACCAAACTAAAAGCAACCGGTTATCCAACTCATTTTATTATTAAAAAAGACGGCTCTTTTAAAAAGATAAAAACACAGGACGGATCGCAAACGCAGCAAGTTATCAAAGAAATAGAGGCCGAATTATAATGTATGTGACCTGATTGTTTATGGTGGATCAAACACAACCTATAAGCTATTATTAAATATGTGTTAAAAAGTGATTACTATAGCAATTGATGACCGGAAATTTAAAATTATTGTTGAAATTAAGCCGGTCAAATAAATTCTTATACTGTGATAAAATCCCATTCTACCCCCAACAAGGCTGATGCTGTTTTGATAGGCGCCGGCATCATGAGCGCTACGCTGGCTGTATTATTAAAAGAACTTGATCCCGGCATGACTATAGAAATTTACGAGCTATTGGACAGCCCCGCACAAGAAAGCTCAAATGCCTGGAATAATGCCGGCACCGGGCATGCAGCACTTTGCGAGTTAAATTATACGCCAGAAAAAAAGGATGGCTCGATTGATATCTCAAAAGCACTTGAAGTGAACACCGAGTTTGATCTGTCGCGCCAGTTTTGGGCTTACCTGGTAAAAAGAGGAGCTATTAATAATCCTCAATCCTTTATTAATGCTGTACCACATCTCAGCTTTGTTCATGGCGCCGAAAATGTGGCTTATTTAAAAAAGCGTTTTGAAGCGTTGATCGCTAATCCCCTTTATCATGGAATGGAATTTAGTGATGACAAGGATGTGATTAAGGATTGGATACCGTTGATTATGGAAGGACGCGACCCGGAAGAACAAGTGGCTGCTACCAGGATGCTAACCGGCACCGATGTGGATTACGGCGCACTTACCCGTATTTTGCTTGATTCTTTGGCCAATACAGATGGGGTCACTATCCATTATCATCATCGTGTGCAGGATCTTCATCGTGAAGGGCAGAACTGGAATTTAAAGATAAGGAATGAAACAACCGGCAATCATCACCATATTAATGCCAAATTTGTTTTCATAGGGGCCGGTGGTGGCTCTTTAGCCCTGTTACAAAAATCGGAAATTCCTGAGGCGCATGGCTATGCCGGGTTCCCGGTAAGCGGTGTTTGGTTGCGCTGCGATAATGAAGAGCTTGCCAGCCGGCACAGCGCCAAGGTTTATGGTAAAGCTTCGGTCGGCTCACCGCCTATGTCGGTACCGCATCTTGACCAGCGCCATATTGATGGTAAAATTGCGTTGCTTTTCGGACCGTATGCAGGCTTTTCAACCAAGTTCCTGAAACATGGTTCATATCTTGACCTCTTTGGTTCTATCGACCCTCATAATATATTGCCCCTACTTGCTGTAGGCCGCGACAATATGGCGCTTACTGAATACCTGATAGGCCAGGTTCTGGAATCAAAAGAAGCCCGGTTTGCTGCGTTAAGAGAATTTTTCCCGAATGTAAACGAAGATGACTGGTATATAGAAGTGGCCGGGCAGCGTGTACAGATAATTAAAAAAGATGCTGAGCACGGCGGCATCTTACAATTTGGTACGGAGTTAGTCGGTGCCGCCGATAAGAGCATTGTTGCTATGCTGGGTGCTTCTCCCGGCGCTTCGACAGCAGTTTGGATAATGGTAGAGGTACTTAAACGGTGTTTCCCCGATAAAGTAAATGTAAATGATGGTGAGTGGACTGCAAAATTAAAGGAAATGATCCCATTATATGGCAAATCGCTTATTGATAACCCGGAACTTTGCCTGCAGCTAAGGGCAGAAACAGCCACTATATTAAACATTAAAAATATTGCATAATGATCAGGGCCTATCATATTTATACAGGCGAAGATGGTAACTCCTATGTAAAACGCGGCAGTATTATGGATGGCGCTTTGGTTGATGCCGATCATACTTTTTTTAAGGAAACCCCTGCACATTCATCATTCGACTGGCATACGGCGCCTGTAAACCAGTATGTAATTACGCTTTCGGGCGTTCTTGAATTTACTACTAAAACCGGCGAATCATTCATTATTTATCCTGGCGACATTCTGTTGGCCACAGATATTACTGGCACAGGGCATAAATGGAGGTTAATTAACGATGAACCATGGAAACGGGTTTATGTAATTTTTAAACAAGGTGCAGATACTCATTTTATAGAGGGAGATGAAAGCTCCGGTGGTTAATTGTAAAACAAAAAGCGCTGACAATTGTCGGAGCTTTTTGTTTTACAGAGTTCTGATTGGCAAAATATTTTCGAGTCATTTTTTGCAGTGTTTAAGGATTTGCTATATGTGCTTATAAACCCTAAATTTAAGACCATGGACTTAACGACCACCTTCCTTAAATCTAAATGAATGAAACCAATTAAAATGATTAATCTCACTGTAGCGTTTGGGGCATTATTTTATATGGGATGGAGTGCAAGCCCAGCCATAGCTCAGCCACCAACCCGCGATCCACATACGCCTGGTTATGTATCGGCTACAGAATTACAGGATGGCACCAATCCTTCGCCCAAAGCCAATGGAAATTTTATTATCGGTCCTACACATCAGCCAGCACCTGAAGCGACGGTACAGGCTAACGTACCGCAGGGGACGATATACCGTTTTACAATCGAGTCGAAGGACAGCAAAATTTATCCCGGCATTGCCCGGGAACCAAATACATTTGGTACTCCTGACCAGACAAACCCTGCTAAATTAATCGTTACTACAAGCCATCCTGCTCCCTACACCCGTCAGGTGGCTGTGTATGTCCCCAAACAGTATGTCCCCGGTACCGCGGCACCGTTCATTGTTGGCGCCGATGGGCCCGATAATTTACTTTTTACCGTATTAGACAACCTGATTGCCGAAGGCAAAGTACCGCCAATGGTCACTATATCTATAAGTAATGGCAGCGGCGACGCACAGGGCAGCGAACGTGGACTGGAATACGATACCATGAGCGGCACATATGCAGAGTTTGTTGAAAAAGAAATATTGCCGCTGGTGGAAAGCAAATGCCAGATAAAACTGACCAAAGACCCAGCGGGTCGCGCCACGATGGGCGGCAGTTCGGGTGGATCATGCGCCCTGATCATGGCGTGGTATCACCCGGAATTATATCACTTGGTGCTCAATTATTCGGGTACTTATATCAACCAGCAATGGCCCTGGAACCCGAAAACACCGCAAGGCGCCTGGGGATTTCATGAAACTATCATCCCGAAAAGCCGCCTAAAACCATTGCGAATTTGGATGGAAGTTGGCGACAGGGACCTTTTTAACCCAAACGTAATGCGTGATGGTATGCACGATTGGGTATTAGCTAATGAAAATATGGCCAAGGCACTCGCTGCCAAAGGCTATCAGTACCAGTTTATTTTCGCCCGAAACGCCGGGCACGTTGATAATAAAGTAAGAAAACAAACGCTTCCCGAAGCGCTGGAGTGGCTTTGGAAGGATTATCAGCCTGTAAAGGCGAAAAGCAAAAACTAAAAGCAATAAAATGAGAAAATTAATCTTCGCTATCAACATCAGCTTAGATTGCCCGAATGTTTCGAGTGCCTCAACATGACACCAATAGCTTAAACCATTCTGTCACTGCAGAGTCCTCTGTGAGAGACCCTGCAGAGACAGAAGTTCCTTAATTTCAATTAATGGCGACATATTCGTTCGATTTATAAAAATCAAATATAGACGGTGAATTATCGTTAATCAAATTTAGTTAAATACGCTTAAGGAAGCTCATAATCAAATACATATGAATGTCCGCCTTTGGAATCTATAATGATCTTTAGTTCACCGCTAATCCCGGTAAGTTCACCTGTGCCCGTACCTGCTACAACAACGATCTTTATTATGCCGCTGGCGGCATCGCCCTTCTTCATCGTCGCATTGTGCGTAAAATAGAAGCTTCCGCTTTTACCTCCTAGCTTTCCGTCAACTTTTTCCAGCGCCACATAGGCCATCGTACCGGTACTTTCAACCAGGCTTGTAAGCATCGATCCTTTCGAGGTACCAGCCAGGTCACCGCTCCATTTTTTGTCAATCGTAAACCGGCCAATGCCTGCATCTTTTTCAATCTGAGTTGTCTCAGCTGGGTTGACCTTTACTTCAAATGTTCCTTTTGCTTGCATGTGTTTTTCTTTTTTAATAGTGTTAATTGGTCCGTTTATTATCAAAGTTGTTGAAATAGCCCCGGTAACCAATACTTTAAATAAGACATTCATATGGTTATAATTAATTATCTATGATTCTGAACTGTCTCTTTTTCCGGTATATCACCCGCTGTTCACCAATCAAAAATATAGTTGCCATTGACAACCCTATGTCAGCAGTAAAGAAAAAACTGCAATAAGTAAATTAATTATCACCAGTTATTGAAGAATATAGTTAGTTAGCGCCTTTGACCCGGCCTTTTAAATCATCAGCACCGCTTACGTGTTCTGGTCTTTTAATCAGGCTACTGCCAAAATTGTAAGTAAAAGTCAATCGCGCTATTCTGGTTTCAAATTTCCCCCGGATGTCTATATCATTAGTTTGGTACTTACTCGTTAAATCTTGCCTTAGCGTATTGAACAAATCGCTAACGGAAAATTTCAGGTTGGATTTTTTGTCGCTGAAATTGTAACTAAACCCTACATCGTTAGAATAATGAGACTTGATCAGATCGATCCCATAGATAGATGAGGATTCGTATTTCGTCATAAATTCTGCCTTGGTATCTTTACCAAGTTGAAAGTTTTGCGTCAGCTGTCCCAGAAAAGCAACTTTACCATTATCTAAGTTTCCACCAAGTAAAAGATTGGATTTGTTTGTTACGTAAAAGCCCGTTGCGTTTATATTGCCGGTCCACCATTTTGTTATGGTAAACGGACTGCTTGCATTCACATTGTAATTAGATTGTTTTTGAAGGTTCCGACTGGTAAAAACAACTACCTTAGTGACCGGGTCGGTCAGTAACAACTGCGTGATTACATCGGAAGTCTGGCTATAACCTATACTTAGGTTGATGGTTTTATTATAGGTGTAATTCAATTCGAAATTATTTGAATATTGAGGATTTAAAAAAGGGTTGCCCTTTCCGGAAGTATAAGAATCAATATAATAAATAAATGGGTTAAGATCCTCATAATTAGGCCTATCTATCCGGCGTCCATAAGAAATGCCTATTTCATTTTTTTCATTTATCGTTTGATTGATAAATATGCTCGGAAAAAAATCCAAATAGCTGCGGTGAACCACCTGATTCTGTGTATATAATTCACCCTTTGAATCGGTATGCTCGGAACGCAGGCCGATTTGTACTGTAGTTTTTTCAAACGATTTATTTAAATTCAGATATGCGGCTTCAATTTTTTCGGTGTAAACAAAATGATTCGTCAGGGTGGTGTCATTGACATAATTGCCGTTAACCTGTTTTTGCGCCTGCAAATCATTGTCTGTTTTTACGTTACTATACTTTGCCCCAATTTCCAGCTTAAGTTTATTGGCAAGCGGGTAAACATAATCAAGCTTTGCAGCATGAATGGTAATAACCGATGGTAACTGATTTCTCAATATTGCCGGCGCACTCATTGCGCTTCCATCCGAAAGGAAAAAGCCTGTATTATACTGCGCATTTGCATTATTATTAATTTTTGAATAGTCAATGTCGACGGTCAATTCCTGGCCAGCTGTGTCTACTTTAAATTTATCATTCAGGTTTATCGCAAAGTTCCGGTAAGTTTGCGGTATCTGCGCAGTTGTGATTTGATAGGAATCAACCTGGCCGGGTTTTGCGCCAATGTAGGTGGTACTCAAATTGTCGTCAAACTCACTATTAAAATAACCATTAACAAGAAACCCAATATTATTTCTTTTACTCATGTCGTAATCTGCACCGAACTGGTAACTGTTGTTATGATTTGTGGTAGGGAATGTTGATACCTGGTTGAAATAGGTGTTAATACCTGGGGTGTCTGTTACATTCCGCCGGGTATTAATATCACGATAAAGCTTATTATCGTTATGACTGAAGGTTGCGAAAAGATTGAAAGCGTCTTCTTCATGGTTCAATGAGAATGTAGTATTATCGTTCCAGTGTCGGCCATAAGCGGTACCAACTGTAACCGTACCATTGGTACCTGCCTGATGATTTTTTTTAAGTTTGATATTGATGATACCCGAATTACCGGCTGCATCATATTTCGCGGAGGGGTTTGTTATGATCTCGATAAACTGAATAGTATTCCCGTTAGTTGATCGCAGTAAAGAACTGAGTTGGGCCGGTGAAAGGTAAGTAAGTTTATCGTTTAACATCACGGTAACACCCTTTTTACCTTTTAAGGAAATATTATCGTCTTTATCTAATGTAACACCCGGAGCCCGTGCTAAAATTTCTAATGCAGAATTTCCTGAGGCCAGCACACTATTGGCGACGTTCATAATTGTACGGTCGCTTTTCCTTTCTATCAAAGGCTTACTGGCAGATATTGTCACGATATTCAGTGTTTGGCTTGCGATATATATTTTCAGAGGAGGTATTATAATCGATGAACCTTCCGATATCAGAAACGGTCCACTCGTTAACGTCTGGTATCCTACATTACTGGCTTTAATCACATAAGTTCCGACAGTGATATTCGTTAGGGTAAAAATGCCTGTTTCATTGGTTAGCGTTCCTTTAATTATTGTTGAGTCCGGCATTCTCAATAAGCTTATTGTTGCAAAATCAACCGGTTTGCTTTTTTCATCAATCAGCGAGCCAGTAACGCTAATTTGCGGTTTAATGCTTTGTGCCATGACAGTTACGGCACTTAAAATAAATAGTAAGAGAAAAACAAAATGTTTTAAAGTAAAATTTTTCATAATAAATCATGTTGTGATTTGTGCGGAATATCCTTGAAAGACTGTCAGCAGGTATACAATAGGGTGATGAGATTTAACTTAAGTGCATACTTATCTGGTTATTTCAGATTCACCAGCAAGGGCATAGCCAACCACCAAATTCCTTAAGAACATGTGAATATCCCGGTGAGTATTTTAAGCTCGTATTATACTCACCGGAGTTTTTCAATAAAAATCAGCTTCGAAGCCACCCTGCTGTTTGTCGACTGTGTCTACGAATTAGTCATAAGCGTAGTCTTAGACTAAAGGAATAATGGAGAGGTAGCTCCTGGGGAAATCCCGGTTATACTGGCACGTATTTATTAAGTATTTTCCCGTGTTTAAAAGCGATTGAGCTTTCCAGTTCCAGTACCTTTCTATCCTTAAAAATAGGAAGTCCGCTACCGATGGCTACGGGGCTAACGATAAGGTAATATTCATCTATGAGGTCGAGGCTGATAAGTGAGCTAACAAAATTGGCACCGCCGTAAACAAGGATATCCTTGCCGGGTTGTTTTTTTAGCGCCTGCACTGCTGTGGCCAGGTCGCCGTTTTCCACTTCGATGTTGCGACCAGAAAAGGTTGTTTCACTGTGGCTAAAGACTATCTTACGATAATTCGCTATCAACTGCGCCAAAGAGTGCCAGGGGTTGTCGGGCAGGTTATCGGCCACATTTTCCCAGTACGCACAGAATGTAGAAGCAGCAAGTTGGCGGCCCATCAGAAAGGTATCGCAGCCAGTGGCAAGTTCGACGCCGAAACCGATAACCTGTTGTAAGGCCTCTGAGTCGTCTTTGCCAGCTATGAACGCCCAATCGAGCTCACCATTTGGCCCGGCTACAAAACCATCAATGGTTATTTGCATTTGTAATTTTAATTTTCTCATATAACTCGTTTTTTAAATTTGATTGTATTTGTCAGGTATTTCTCTTTGTGTTCGTGCTTTTCTTATTCCGAAGCCAGTAATTCATCCAATTGGTTATAACCCATGATAGTACCTTCTTTAAAGCCCCTTTCGGCGAACATTCTAATGGTGGCCTCATCGGTAAAGGTTTTCACTACATCGACTTTCGTTTTATTACTGTTAATGGATGAGAAGGTAGTCTCGGTGTATGATTTTGCCCCATCGGCAGCGGTGTTACCGTCCTCATCCGAAAACATATTTATTGATGAAATAGAACTACCTTTTTCTATCGCGGTAAATTCAATACAGGCCCAGTGTTTCTGCCCTTCGGGGCTAACCATGGCATATAGCCATATTCCACCAACGGTGAAATCCATTATTTTGGTTTCGGCAGTCCATGGTTTCGGCGCAATCCATTTTTCAATCAGGGCAGGTTCTGTCCAGGCTTTCCATACTTTTTCAATTGGGGCGTTAAACTCGCGGCTTATATGAATCGTTTTAGAGGCCAGGTCTGGCTCGAATACAAAATTGTTTATCATGCTTGTTTAAGTTTATAATTCATTTAATAAGTTGTCTAATTGGTCAAAACGGATTTCCCACAACTTGCGGAAAGCTTCCATCCAATGGTCTATTTCTTTCATTTTATCAATATTTAGCTGGTAAAAAATTTCACGTCCGCGTTGATCCTGATTAACAGCACCGCATTCAGCCAGTATCTGTATATGTTTTGATACTGCCTGCCTGCTGCTGCCGAAATGCCCGGCTATAGCATTAGGTGTCATGGCGCCTAAAGTCAATAAGGTAAGTATGGCCCTGCGTGTAGGGTCGGCTATGGCCTGGTAAATATCTCTTCTAATATCCATTTGCAACTATTTGATTGCAAATATATATGCAATTATCTAGTTGCGCAAATATTTTTGAAATATTTTAAAATAGTATGCTGGTTGACAACAAATAACGTTTGGAAAATCGGGGTGACAGGATTAGTTATGTTGATCCTGAGGGGAGGAAATACAAGAAAACCGCTCCCTACACTGGGTTTTTATCTTTCCGATATAGAAGGATTAGTTGGCGCTGATCCTGGGATGAAGCATTACAGTGCAATAGAAAGTTCAGTACCAGGCGCTTTTGGAATAGAATAAAGGTTGACAGAACACCTCATTCTAACTCGTCCATTTAAATTAATTTTATAATTATAACGATTTGTTCAGCCGAAATATACTTAGATACCTGATTGCTTTTTAAGACGTTCAATAGTTTTATCAATACGTACCCAATAAAGAACAGACCATTTATTTTTGATATCCCATTTGGAATAAATCAGGTATTTGCCATCAGGGCTAACTTGGGGAGAAAACTCTGCATGCTTAGTGTTAATTTGAGGGCCAAGGTTAATAGGTTTGGTCCAGGTTCCATTTTTACGGAGGAAGGAAACATATAAGTCATCCCAACCGTAGCTACCGGCGCGTTGAGAACTGAAGATCATATAACTTTTGTCCGGCGCGATAAAGGCGGAATACTCATCCGCTGAACTATTCAGTTCAGTAATATTTAAAGCTTTTAAATACCTGCCTTTTTCCGGTTTTGACATATAAAGATCATACCCACCTTTGCCGCCTGGCCTTTTGGAAGTAAATATTAATGTACTATCTTTTGCCATTGTAAATTGCCATTGATCGGCCCCTGTATTAACCGGAGGTCTTAATTTTACAGCAGAACTCCAGGCATTTTTTCTGCGTGTGCTATACCATATAGCCGATGGGTGCGTTACCCAATTTGACGATCCAAAATAGATAGTTTTGCTATCCGGAGAAAAAACAGGACCAAAACCACCCGCTGATTTCATGAATGGCAAAACCTCAGGCACTGACCATTTGCCGGCATCATACCTAGTGTACCATATTTCAAAATGCGACCAGTGTTCGTTGGTAGTAGTAAAGCAAAATTGTTTTCCATCAGGTGAGAAAGCCGACATCAGCACATACTGCTTATCTTTTGAAATAATTGTGGGGGCAAATTTTTCAGGCAACTCTCCGGGTGGCTTCAGGCCAAAATAATTAACCTTTTCACTTTGTGCATAGCATACATGAATAATAAATAGTATTGCAACAATCAGTTTTATCTTTTTCATTCCTTTGGCCACTCTATTCATTATATTATTCCCTTATTCTTATGCTTTTGATAGTAAGTGTAAATCTATAAAACAGTAGTGATTAAGAGTTTTAACATGATTAAGCTTATGACGGTTTCCAAGGACTTGTTATACGGCTAGTCAAGCTTGCCTATTGAAAAACTTCCACTGTCCCTCCGAGACGACTTCTACCTCACCGGCTACAACTTTGATCGCGGTTTCTTCGTCGATCGCATAAACGTCTGAAGGGATTTTTGCAGCCCATTTTTCCGCATTTAGCCCGCAAGAGTCCTGGAAGCCAGGATTATTAAAGTGTGGAATGACCGCGAAATCAGTCAGCCCTGCGCCTTTACCTATAACAAGCGGCTTGCTGATTTCGCCTTCTTCTGTGTTGAATACCACATTTTCTGTACTCAGAGGCGTTCCGCTACCGCCTCTCGGATTACTGTAGGTTTCGCCAAAGATAGCGTTTACAGCCATACTGCCTGCACTTACACCAACATAGACAAGGTTTTTGTTTAAAGAAGTCAATACTTCTGCAAATCCTGATTGTTCGAACCAGTACGCCAAATACAGTGGATCGCCGCCCCAAACCAACAATGCATCGGTGTCCTCTAACGAAGATACCCAGATATCTTTTTTAACACTGGGAAGTGCAGTGAGCTCGAGGAGACCCATTGTTTTCCAGCCTATGTCAACGAGAGCACCTTTCATTTTTCCTGCAATCGGCCACCAGGCATAGTTCGGACCGCCCATGAATGGGTAAACGCCCGTAGGAACGAACAGTGCGCCCGACTCACTGATAGGCTTGCCCAAAAGCTGTTCGAGCGCGTCCCTTATACATTTATTGGAAATACCGGAAGAAGTTAAGAGTAGCTTGGTCATGAGAACAAAAATAATTGTTAATATCGAATAAATTAACATCAATCACGACAAAATGGGAGTATTCAAGCCAATGTTCGGAAAAATAAAAAGCCTCACCCGTTTTTAACAGGCGAGGCTAATTGTATCGTCGGGGTGGCAGGATTCGAACCTGCGGCCTCCACATCCCAAATGTGGCGCGATACCGGGCTACGCTACACCCCGTTTCTTTAAGGTCTGCAAAGGTAACCTTTAAAATTACTGCCGCAAATATTTTTTTTAAATAAATTTTACTCATTTTTTTATGGCTTGGTCTGATGAAATAAATGGACTTATGAAGTTCGAATTTTATTGGTTTTATAGCGGCTATGACTCAATAAGTTAGCTTGCTGCCTTAGGGAGTGATTGCGTTTTTAATTTTATTATTGAAATTTTATATGGTAGTTGTAACAGACCACCTAATGATAATAATTGCTATTGCAATAGCACATATTAATCCGAGAACAACCAATGTCCAATAAATAAAACTTTTCATCAAAATGCAGATCTTAAAATGGTAATGTTATAATATCCATACCACTGTACTGTAAATAAGGCTAAGCTATAGGCAATTAAGTTATTACTTAAATTACTCCTACTATATATTTCACAGAGAATTACCACACAACACGCCTTATCTCCGAGCAATTATCAAATCAGATGCCAAGATAATGACTTATATTGAATAAAAAGGTGTAATGTTGAACAAAAAGGCGCATAAAATCACTTCAGATAGCGATTTTAAGTAAAAGTGACGAGTTCTTTCAAGTTGTTTCCTGCTACCTTTTCCAGTTATTCACCTTTCTTTTTACTTTTTGGGGTTGGTTTAGGCTTTAACGTGTTTACATAATTATAACTGATCGCAAAATAAGAAAGCAGTTCTTCTATTCGCTGCAAAAGGCTATCAGGCACTACTACATATTCTTTTTGTATAATGCCGTAGTTTTCCACTAATCTGGTTTTATATTTTTCCAAAAATTTCACCCTCTCATCTACAGGCAGCTTAAGTGCTAAATCATCCTGTTTTGATAAAAAGCTATACATATGCCCGTTCAGTGAGGTATATGGTATGGTATCCCCTTTCATAACGGCATTAGGATGCAGAGCAACAAGCTGGTTATAAAGGGCGACTTTTTCTTCCCTGGTAATTGTTGAATCTTCCATAATTAAGTTATTAAATGTACGATTCTACCGGGATTTGCAACAGTAATACATATCAATATTCTTTAAGTATTAAAGCCCTGGCAATGCAAATAGAGGCCCCTTAATCTATATACAATTCCCCTTCCATAGTAATTACGGATGAACCGTTTACCCAAATACCTTCAGCCGTAACTTTAACCTGGATGGAAGACGGGTGATTTACTTGTACACCTTGTAAAATCTGGTAGGGTTCGTTAATTGAAATATAGCCAATTCTATTCAGGTATCCTGCTAGTGGCCCGGCAGCAGTGCCGGTTGCCGGGTCTTCATTAATGCCAAAAGCAGGATTAAAAAAGCGGGTCTCTGCCATATAACATGTTTCAGAACTGTCGGTAGTAAACAGGTAAAACCCCTCGAAGCCATATTGTGCTGAAATATCCTTTAAAAGATCATTGTTAGGAATTGCCTGTTTCAGATAATCGCCATTTTTAACAGGAACCATTAAATGGGCAACTTCTGTTTTTACAACAGTTGGCACCCAATCGTAAAGGGCAAGGGCTTCTGCGTTGAGTCCGAGCGCCGCTGCAACCCTACTAGCAGGAACAGTGTTTTGTATTTCGGGAGGCCGCTGTTTCATAGCAACAAAATGAAGCCCATTTTGCATAGTAGCAACTAACGGAATTTTCTGATCCTTAATAATGACCCATTGATCTCCCTCCTGCTCACGAAAAATATCCCATTCTTTCAAGAGAGCGAGACATACTGCACCTAGTAAGTTATGGCCTGCCCCGGTTACTTCATAAAACCCGGGTGTAAAGGACCGTACTTTAAAGGCTTTATCAGCAGTAGAATAATAGACGAAGGATGTTTCTGAATAGCCAAATTCTCTTGCAATAAAATAGTATTGTGCTAATTCAAGTTCTTCTTCGCACCATACAACTGCTAAAGGGTTTCCCTTATACCGTTGATTGGTAAATACATCGAGTATATAATAATTCAATTTTTTCATTTCTCTATTATGTAAGTCTTCGTATCAAAATGGCTCTGATCTAGCGCCATTGTTTTTTTGACAAATTTATGGTTCAATTAATGCAAACCATCTGTAACTACAAAGGATGTTTATGTAACTTTAGAGGATGTTGAATCAGCATTTATTACAGCCATTTGAGGTACAAGTAATTGAAACTTCAAATTGGGGAATTACGCCCAAAGTATATAATTTCTTTGAAATGATCTATGTTATGGAAGGTGAGGGAAGACGGAATTATAATGCTAATAGCATGACTTATAAAAAAGGGAATATACTGTTTTATACGCCACTCGATAGTCGTTCTTTTACTGTTGAAAAACCCAGCAAATTTCTATATATCCGTTTTACTGACGTTGCTTTTGCGGAATGCCATTCTGCTGATGAGCGGCAAGAGTTGAACCAATGGATGAAAAGCCTGGAATATTTGTTTTTTAACCACAATCATGAGGCAAATCTTTTAGTAAAAAGCGATGATGACTGCCATACGGTTAAAAGCCTGATGAAGACAATAAGTGATGAATATAATTCAAGGCAGCTGCATTATGAAAAAAACATTCAACACCTGCTGCAGATATTGGTCAATATCTTTGTTAGAAACGTGTTGCCCGAAACCAATTCAGGAGTACAGCCGCTTACTGGATGTTCAAAAAACGATTTGCTAATTGGTTATATCAAAAAATATATTTACGAACCTCAAAAACTGACCATAAGTAATCTGGCTGGTCTGGTTAACCTATCTGAAAACTACCTCGGCGAATATTTCAAAAAAAACAACAATGTCAGTATCCAGTCTTATATACTCCAATATAAACTTGGTTTGATTAAAGTAAGGCTGCAATTCAGTGATCTGACAATTTCAGAAATTGCATACGAGCTGGGTTTCTCGGATGAAAGCCATTTAAGCAATTTGTTTAAAAAATATTTTCAGGAGAGCCCTTCTTCATTCAGGAAAAGAAGTTTGCGCGCTAATATTCAGGAATAAATAATCCTTTATTTTGATTTGCTAACAAACAAAAATGCCCGGACGTTAAGCCTGAGCATTCAGCGGTGAGGGAGGGATTCGAACCCTCGGTACAGTTTCCCGTACGTCAGTTTAGCAAACTGATCCTTTCGGCCTCTCAGGCACCTCACCATATTTTGTCCTTTCAGACTTTATTCCAATAATTCCCTTTTTTCGGGATTGCAAATATAGCAATTAGGCTTATCCCTCAAAAAAAAAGTTCTTTTTCCTAATAATCCATCCGCACATGGTAAATGCTCATCAACATTCTTTTAAATATTGTTTTTATTGTTTCAATATCTTTAAGGGTTATGTTACTGTCTTTCAACTGGTTTTGATCGAGTTTATATTTCACAATCCTGTCAACCAGGTTACTTATTGATTGTTCATCCGGCTCTTTTAATGCGCGGGAAGCGGCCTCAACAGAGTCGGCAAGCATCAAAACACCACCTTCTTTTGAGAAAGGAATAGGCCCAGGATACCTAAAAGTGTTCTCGTCGATGAATTTTTCAGGGAAATTTTTCAAAAATGATTGATAAAAATAATCAACCCTGGTATCGCCATGGTGCGTGCGGATAAAGTCTATTACAATCTCAGGAAGGTTAGCTTTGCGGGCCATTTCAATTCCCCTGCTTACATGCCGTATAATTATCTGCGCACTTTCCTGGTATGGTAGCTTATCATGTGGATTAAACCCAGATGTTTGGTTCTCTATAAAAAATAAAGGATTCTCCATTTTACCAATATCGTGGTACAAAGCCCCTGCCCTAACCAGCAAGGAATTACCACCAATGCTGTAGATGGCATTTTCAGCAAGGTTGGCTACCTGTAACGAGTGCTGAAAGGTACCCGGCGCAGTAAAGGCCATTTCGCGCAGTAAGGGCGCATTGGTATTGGTAAGTTCTATAAGTGTAATATCGGAGGTTATGGCGAAGATCTTTTCAAAAATATAGATCAACGGGTAAGCAAGCAATGTTAGCAGAACGCTCACTACAAATGGCAAAAAATCCATCCAGTCAATACTTTTTATACTACCCTCGCGGATAAACGAGATGCCAAGAAAGGCAACGAAATAAGTAAAGGTGATTATTAGTGCAGAAATAAGAAATTGCTCGCGACGGATAAGGTTTTTTATACTATAGATAGAAACCATCCCGGCAGTAATCTCGAAATAGGCAAACTCAAAACTGTTCGGCACAAAGAAACCTGCTATCAGCACAACCAACAAATGTATATTTAATGCCAAACGGGTATCAAACAGGATCCGGATGATGATTGGAACTATACAGTAAGGTATGTAATACAGGTTTGGCAGTTGCAGCTTTATAGCTATAGACAGCGTAAACAGCATTGCCGTAATTACCAGTAATATTAAACTTACAAGTCGGTTATCAGCATAAATATCTTTACGGAAAAGGTACAAGAACACAATCAGCAGCGTAATGGCGATGCCCACCAACAAAAACTGACCAAGCAAAACCAGCCTGCGGTCGCCGTTTATCCTGGCGTTATCTTCAAATGCTTTTTTGTAGGATTGTAGTTTTTGATATGATTCATCGCTCACAACTGATCCCTTAGCGATTATAACCTCTCCTTTCTGTACCATCCCCCGGGTGGTCGACAGGTTTTCAACCACCTCCTTTTCAAGTCTTGAGGTTAATTTGTTATCATAAACCAAATTAGCTTGCAGCCTGTTGCTGATCAAATCGAGCAGAAACGCTTTATCAAGATCCTTTTGTGTGCTTAAAAACTTATCGCTATAAGCGATAGCCTTCTTTTTAGTATAGAGGTCAGCAGTGTTTTTATCTGTTGCTATGTTTTTATCTAATACGGTTACAGGGTAGTTTTCTGCGTTTTGCTGGTATTTGGGGTTAAGTGCCAAAATGCCTTTATCATATAACGACTTCAATAAATCGTAGCCCGTATTTACATACCTTTCTTTTTTACGATCGTTTATACCGGCATTGTGCCATTTAACTTCAAGGTCGCTTTTAAAGCCATCAAGTTCATGCCCTGTAAGGTCATTATCCAATTGGTATATTGGTGTTACGCTTGCAAGCGCCGTTTTTTGGTCGCCTTCAATTTCCTGCTGTGTTTTTAATATGGCGAAGTTATAAGGAGAAATAAGGTCTTTCTGGTTCCATATCCTCCCCTTTTCAATATCGTAGCTAAATTTTGCCTGTTTGGGAAGAGTGAAAACAATTACGCAGATGCTCGCCAGCATCATTAAAAACTTAACATTACGGGAGTATTTGCGAAACAGGGCCTTTTGGCGCGATGTAGATAATTTTGCCATTTATACTTAAATCAATCAAAATTACTATAAGTTTCCGGTATATGGTATAAGTTAATAGCTCAGGATCTAAATTGATTGCTGCTAAACATAACTGACGATGAGTTGCAAACTATTCTCATGATAATAAAAAATTTAAAAAAAATATAATTATTACTATGCATGCATAGTAAATTCACCATTAAAAAAACCTAAATTTGCCTTACCAATTTACATCATTACATGAAAGAAGTAGTTATCGTTTCGGCCACCCGTACCCCTATCGGTAGTTTTGGCGGCAGTTTAGCCTCATTTACAGCAACTCAACTCGGCGCGCTGGTTATTAAGTCGGCAATAGAAAAATCTGGTTTAAAGCCTGAGCAGATCCAGGAAGTTTATATGGGGAATGTGCTTTCGGCTAATCTGGGCCAGGCACCGGCGACCCAGGCAGCCATATTTGCAGGATTGCCAAGTTTACCTGCTACTACTGTAAATAAGGTATGTGCATCTGGTATGAAAGCTATTATGCTGGCAGCGCAAAGTATAGCTTTAGGACAAAATGATATTGTTGTTGCAGGCGGGATGGAATGTATGAGCAATGTGCCCTATTATCTTGATAAAGCAAGAAATGGTTACAGGCTCGGCAATGGACAGATAACAGACGGGCTTATAAAAGATGGCCTTTGGGACGTATATAATGATTATCACATGGGTTCGGCTGCTGAACTTTGTGCAGTTGAATGTAATATTAGCCGTGAAGAGCAGGATGCTTTTGCCGTTGAGTCCTATAAACGGTCGCAAAAATCACAAAGTGAAGGCAAGTTTAAAGATGAAATAACTCCTGTTGAACTTAAAGATAAAAAAGGCGATGTAACTTTATTTGCCAATGATGAAGAACCAAAGGCGGTAAAGTTTGATAAAATCCCTTCATTAAAACCCGTATTTAAAAAAGACGGAACTGTAACGGCAGCTAACGCTTCTACCCTTAACGATGGTGCAGCTGCTGTTGTGTTAATGAGCAAAGAGAAAGCTGACGAGCTGGGTATAAAGCCACTTGCAAAAATTATTTCTTATGCAGATGCACAACAGGCTCCTGAATGGTTTACCACTGCTCCATCTAAAGCTATTCCACTGGCTTTGCATCGCGCGGGTTTATCAGCAACCGAAATTGATTATTTTGAGATCAACGAGGCGTTTTCAGTAGTTGCAATAGCCAATAACCAACTTTTAAAGCTCGATCCTGAAAAAGTAAATGTAAATGGAGGAGCAGTATCACTTGGCCATCCACTTGGTGCATCGGGTGCAAGGATCATGGTAACATTGCTAAATGTATTGCAGCAAAACAAAGGAAAATACGGAGCGGCAGGAATTTGTAACGGTGGAGGCGGCGCAAGCGCAATGGTTATCGAAAATTTGCGTTAATTAGGGGTGATGAAATCGCTAATAATTACCTGCCTGATGCTGGCTTTAATGCCACGCTTTATTTTCGCTCAGCACTCTGACGAAAGCGGGCGTATTAAACAACTGGCTTTATATGAAGATACGTTAATTAATTTAGGTAAAAAGTTTGTAAACGACGAAAACGACCTTGAGCGCAAAAACGCAAATTATGCTTTTATTAAAACACTTGTAAGCGCCCTAAAGATCCCGAATTCATTCCTTTACCCTTTTGATTCAGTAAAAAGTATCAGTATATTAAATTCTCCGGATAACCGCTTCAGGATATTTAGCTGGCACATAGTTAACCTTGATGGCAGTTACCGCTTTTATGGTACTATACAGATAAATACTGGCGGTAATTTAAAAATGTATCCGCTGGAGGATTATTCGCCTTTATTAAAAAACCCGGAAGATTCGATCACCAATACCCGTAAATGGTTTGGTGCCCAGTATTATAAAATAATCCCCGTCTACACCCCTAACCTTTATTACGTTTTACTTGGCTGGAAAGGCAATACCGTAGTATCGACCAAAAAAGTGATAGAAGTATTATCATTTAAAAACGAAAAGCCCGAATTAGGGCTCCCTGTACTTATTGGCAATGGAAAAACCCGGGACAGGGTTGTATTTGAATATGCCAGACAGGCGTCGATGTTGTTAAGGTATATTCCAGACCAAAACCTGATTGTATTTGATCATCTTTCACCGCCTGACCCAAAATCTAAGAACAAGCCTGAAACTTATGGCCCCGATTTAAGCTATGATGGGTATAAGCTAAAAAATGGCAAATGGATATATGTTGAAAACCTGGATATGAGGAATATTCCCGGTGGTAGTGATGATGGATATATTGATCCAAAAAAACAAGCGGAGCTTGACAAGGCCGCAGCAAAAGGAAATAATCAATAAACATTAGTTCCTTAGTCAACCAAATAATAGCATTCTAAATTGTAACACTTTCAGTATTAAATTTTGATTCAACGGAATTATATTACTTTAGTAAAATTTTTACTTAACACAAATGGCAGAACCTTTAGCAGCACAAGTACCCGTTAAATCGAGATTTCCGAAAAGCGTCCCATATATTATTGGCAATGAAGCCGCAGAGCGTTTCAGCTTTTATGGCATGCGCTCCGTACTTACTTTGTTTTTAGTAAAACAATTTTTTAACCCTACCGGCAATGTAGCGCTGACTGAGCAGGCTAATGCACATGCCAATAAGCTACACCACTTATTTGTGATGGTAGCCTATGCTTTGCCATTTGTAGGCGGTATGGTTGCCGATTGGTTTACAGGGAAATACAAGCTGATTTTGTATGTATCGATGATTTACTGTGTAGGGCATTTGATGCTGGCGACATTTGATGGTGGCCTTGGTGGTTTCGAACTGGGTTTGCTTGTGGTTGCCATTGGCGCCGGTGGTATTAAGTCATGCGTATCAGCTAACGTTGGTGATCAGTTTGATGCTACCAATCAGGATCTACTATCAAAAGTTTATGGATGGTTCTATTTCAGTATCAATGCCGGCTCTATGATTTCAACAGTTGCCATTCCGTGGACTTATGATCACTTTGGCCCCAGGTGGGCTTTCGGTATTCCCGGGCTCCTGATGGCGCTGGCTACAATCATATTTTTTTCGGGCCGTAAAAAGTATGTAAAAGTCCCTCCGCAGGGGGTCAATCGTAATAACCTGGTGTTTATAACCTGGTACGCGTTAACCCATATGAGCCAACGAAAACCGGGGCAATCTATGCTCGATGTTGCCAAAGGCCCGTATAACCCTGAACGCGTTGAAGGTGTAAAGGCGGTTTACAGGGTTATGGCAGTATTCTTTTTCGCGCTGGCATTTTGGGCCGTTTGGGATCAATGTTTGTCTGAATGGACGCTGTATGCTGAAAAAATGAACCGTGTTATTAACCTTGGGTTTACCACAGTTACCGTGCTACCTGGTCAATTATCAACCGTTAATACTGCATTCCTGCTACTGTTTATTCCCCTGTTTAATTATTTAATATACCCATGGCTTGATAAGCACGGATTAAAAACCACCCCATTGCGCAGGCTTGGTACAGGGTTAGTGTTAACGGCTTTATCGTTTGTAGTAATTGGCGTTATACATAATAACATTGAGCACGGCGGCTCCCCCTCTATTTGGTGGCAGGTGCTGGCATTTATGATACTTTCGGCGGCCGAAGTTCTGGTATCTATTACAGGGCTGGAATACGCCTATACGCATTCACCAAAATCAATGAAGAGTACCATGACGGGTATCTGGTTCCTGGTGGTATCATTCGGCAACCTGATAACAGCCCTTGTTAACGGCCTTATTGAAAATGGCGGCTGGTGGGCCAGAAATCTTAAAGGTGCTAACTACGAATGGTTTTTTGTAGCGTTTATTGGCGTATTTATTTTAGTATTTTTATTTGTTGCACCCCGTTTGAAAGAACGCAACTATATAATCGATCCGTATATTGATAACCAGGTAATAGCTGATACCAATAATTTATAAATAACATTATTTAACAAAAAAAGCAGTTATGTGTTACTCACTAACTGTTTTTTTATTTTAAAAGCAGGTTTAAATCAATTATTTTTGCCTTCTCTTTACCTGATTTTTTATTAAGTGCCAGATAGTATAGTAATTATTCCGACTTATAACGAAAAGGAAAACATTGAGCGGATGATCCGTAAAGTGCTTTCCCTTCCTCACGATTTCCATTTGCTTGTTATTGATGACGGGTCGCCTGATGGTACGCAGAACATAGTAAAGCAATTACAGCTTGAATACCCGGAGCGTCTTTTTCTGGAGGAACGCGCAGGCAAACAAGGTTTAGGTACAGCCTATATTCATGGCTTTAAGTGGACAATTGCTCATCAGTATGATTATATTTTTGAGATGGATGCCGATTTCTCGCACAATCCGGAAGATCTGTTAAAGTTACGGCAGGCCTGTATTGACGGAGCTGATGCAGCAATAGGTTCGCGGTATATCAATGGTGTAAATGTGGTAAACTGGCCGATGAGCCGGGTGTTGATGAGTTATTTTGCTTCGGTATATGTACGGTTTATTACCGGTATTAATATCCAGGACTCTACTGCAGGCTTTATGTGCTATAAGCGCAAAGTTTTGGAAACCATCCAGCTCGACAAGATAAAATTTGTGGGTTATGCATTCCAGATAGAAATGAAATACACCACTATAAAACATGGTTTTAAACTGGTTGAAGTACCTATCATATTTACCGACCGTACACTTGGCACCTCAAAAATGTCGACAAGCATTTTCAGGGAAGCTTTTTTTGGGGTTATCCAAATGAAGATTAATTCCATTTTCAGAAAATATCCGGAAGGGTAATGTGATTTCAGATGTCGGATGTTCGATTTCGGAATTTTTATTTTTGATAATCAAACTTTACTATTCTAAATCCGAAATCGAACATCCGAAATCCGAAATAAAAAATTAATTTCGTTGGCAATGAACGAGCACCTTGATCCTGAACGCGAACGCCTCTCTCCTGCCGAACGTGACATTGAAAAAGTTTTGCGTCCGCAGGTATTTGAAGATTTTACAGGTCAGCATAAAATATTAGCTAATTTAAAAGTGTTTGTACAAGCTGCCCGCCAGCGTGGCGAGGCACTCGACCATGTGCTGCTACACGGGCCTCCGGGTTTAGGAAAAACCACCTTGTCGCATATTATTGCCAATGAAATGGGCGTTGGCATTAAAATAACTTCGGGTCCTGTTTTAGATAAACCGGGAGACCTTGCAGGGTTATTAACAAATCTTGAAACTGGTGATATTTTGTTTATCGACGAGATCCATCGTCTTAGTCCGTTGGTTGAAGAATATTTGTATTCGGCAATGGAGGATTTTAAAATAGATATTATGCTGGAGAGCGGCCCTAACGCCCGTTCAGTGCAAATCTCGCTAAACCCATTTACCCTGGTTGGGGCTACAACACGATCCGGTTTGCTTACAGCGCCACTACGGGCCAGGTTTGGCATAAACTCCCGGCTGGAGTATTATGATGCCAAATTGTTAACTACTATTTTACTTCGATCGGCATCTATACTAAAAACCCCCATAAGTGACGAAGGTGCATTTGAAATTGCCCGCCGAAGCCGTGGCACCCCACGTATTGCTAATGCTTTACTACGCCGTACACGCGATTTTGCCCAGATAAAAGGAGACGGAAATATTGATACAGGCATAGCTAAGTATGCATTGAATGCACTTAACGTTGATGAACATGGCCTGGACGAAATGGATAATAAAATATTATCCACAATTATTGATAAATTTAAAGGCGGCCCTGTTGGCTTAAAAACTATTGCCACAGCAGTTGGTGAAGATGAAGGTACGATTGAAGAAGTTTACGAGCCTTTTTTAATACAGGAAGGCTTTTTAATGCGTACCGCCAGAGGTCGCGAAGCTACCGAGAGCGCTTATAAACATTTAGGGAAAATAAAAACAGGTGGAAATTCTTCACTGTTTTAACCAATAGTTACTACATTTGAAATTATAAACCAGTCTGCCTGGTGAAAAATTTTTGTCTGTCCGGATAATTCATAATTATCCGGAAGCATTCTTTTTTCGGCTGCGGGAAAATATTTTAATATTATTATCTGCTTTTTATTTTGAATATGTACAATTATAATATTCTTAATGATAAGGAACTAACAAGCTTGTTATCTACAGGCAATGAGATTGCTTTTACTGAAATTTATAACCGGTATTGGTCAAAGTTATTCTCAATTGCCGCCAATAA
>Ga0206904_1060_pt1 | contig 29674 bp, 29 predicted proteins | sample Alteio_BWOrgHeat_42_FD_152981 | JGI IMG/M metagenome (GOLD analysis project Ga0206904, IMG submission 152981) | Enriched cells from forest soil in Barre Woods Harvard Forest LTER site, Petersham, Massachusetts, United States -... | ecosystem: Environmental > Terrestrial > Soil > Temperate forest >...
CTTTGGCCAGGCTAATTGCATTTTTCCGGTATTCTTCACTATTGGCATTAAAGAAGCGGAGCATGGCCGATTCCTGAACAAAGGATTTGATAACACGGATACCACTGTAAGATTCCTGGGCATTTGTTGTGAGGTTACTCAGAAGTGCCTGTATGCGTTCGCTTTTGCGGTGAATCAGGTTATTGACGGTGTAAATGGTGATGGCCAGAATTGGCAAAGGAGCCAGCACGTAAAGAGTCAGCAATGCATCTTTCCGGATCATAAAATAAAGACTGAAACCAATCGTAGCCAGCAGGTTCGCCAGATACATGATGGCCGGACCTGTATACATTCTAACCCTGCTGACATCTTCTGCCATCCGGCTCATAAGATCACCTGTACTGTGCGTTTTATAAAATGACGTATCAAGCTTTTGATAATGCCTGTAAATTTCATTCTTCTGATCAAATTCGATATGACGGCTCATGACGATGATGGTCTGCCGCATAAAAAACATAAATATTCCACCGATTATGGCGAGCAGTAATAATGTAATTCCGGACAACGCTACTTTGTGACTGAAACTTTGGTCCGACGCATTTAGTAACCGGATATATTTTTTTACAAGAATATCGTAGTTGGCAGTATCCGAATGCTGCGTTTTTGTATTCCGTATAAGCGTTTCTGAGGAAACCGGTTTCGCTGGTTTTGCATGTGCCTGTACAGAGAGTTCCTTTTCGACTGTATTAACAACATATCCCGTTACCTGGGGGGCAAGGATTCGAAAATAATTGGAGAGTATTACAAACAAGAGGCCCAGCAAAAGCCTCCATTTATATTTCCAGAAGTATTTATTGAGAGCCCGTAAATATTTCAATCACCACCGGTTTTACCACTTACAAATTTACAATGTTGAGACTAAAACCCGATAGCTATGCTTCCGTATCCAAATGGAAAATAACTCGCATTACGGATAATGATCATATATAATTATCGCAGTTTAAAGCAAATTTAGGAATAGCTGATTATAAATTTTGTTTTTTCAACTGATCTACGGCAAAATTCACGGCCCGGGCGCTTAGAGCCATATAGAGTATCGAAGGACTCTGAATTCCGGTACTTGTCATACAGGCTCCATCGGTTACAAACACATTTTTACAATGATGTAACTGATTCCAGCTGTTGAGCATGGAAGTTTTCGGATCCCTGCCCATCCGGCAGCCACCCATTTCATGAATATCCCGGCCCGGAGCCCAATGCCTGTTTTTTGCTTCAATATCTTTTACGCCGCCATGGGTGAGCGTTTCTACACCCTGCGTCAGGAAATCATTCATCAACAATTCATCGTTGTGGTCATATGAAACATCTGTAACCAGCAACGGTATACCCCAGGCATCCTTTTTTTCCTTGCTGAGATATACCCGGTTGGATTCCTTGGGAACGGTTTCACCCTGCATGTACATGTAGCAACCCCAGTCGCCGGCTTCAGAAAGGGCTTTTTTATAATCTGCTCCAATTTCGGGTCCGTCAGTACTCGTTCCACGTACCCGGAAACAACCCATAAAAGCCATATATCCCCCTACGAAATCCATATCGTGTTTTTTAAAATTCCGGAAATTGTTCATCATCGCTTCAGCCGGTTTTCTTCCGTAATAATAAGTGTCCTGATATCCTTCAATCCGGCCCTGCATCGTCCCAAGATAGTTGTGATGGCATACATATTTCCCTAACACGCCGCTGTCGTTCCCGATTCCATCCGGAAAGCGCTTCGATGTGGAGTTCAGGAGCACCAGGTTGGTATTTAGTGCAGAGGCATTCATGAAAATTATACGTGCAAAATATTCTGACACTTCATGAGTATTTGCATCCAGGATGCGCACACCAACCGCCTTATTTTTGTTTTCATCATAAATAATGGAATGCACAACACTGAAGGGGCGCAATGTGAGGTTTCCTGTGCTGGCAGCCCAGGGCAAAGTAGATGAATTGGAACTGAAATATCCGCCAAACGGACAACCACGCATACAGAGATCACGGGCCTGACAGCGCCCCCGCCCCTGCCGGATATGAATATCCCTGGCTTCCGTAAGCTGTGCCCACCGGCCATGAATCATTCTCCGGTCGGAATACCGGGCCCTGATTTTATCTGAAAGATCTTTTTCCACACAATTAAATTCGAAGGGCGGTAAATATTCCCCGTCGGGCATGGATTCCAATCCGTCTCTACTTCCGCAAATTCCTGCAAACTTTTCTACATAGGAATACCAGGGCGCTACATCATCATACCCGATCGGCCACTCGATGCCATAACCGTCCCTCGCCGGAGAAATAAATTCATTTGGACTCCAGCGCGGACAGGCCCGGCCCCAGATCAAAGATTTTCCTCCTACCTGGTATCCGCGAATCCAGTCGAACGGTTTTTCCTGTTCGTACGGATGATCCGCATCCTTGATAAAAAATTGTTCGGTAGATTCATTGAACCCCGCCGCCCTGGTGATCAGCGGATTTTCATTTACAAATTTTTCGGGCATCTTTTCGCGATGCGGAAATTGCCAGGGAGCGAGATTGGCTGTCGGATAATCTTTTATATGCTGCACATCGCGGCCCCTTTCCAGTACAAGCGTTTTCAGTCCGGCATCACAAAGTTCCTTAGCGGCCCATCCTCCACTGATACCTGAACCAACTACGATGGCGTCGTATGTTTTCAAATGTTTCCTTTTTTCAATTCTGAAACGGCATGGTCTGCGGCACGGGCAGTAAATGCCATAAATGTCAGCGAAGGGTTTTGAGTGCTGGTAGAAATCATGGCGGCTCCGTCGGTTACAAATACATTCGGACAATGATGAAACTGGTTGAATTTATTCAACAGGGAAGTTTCCGGATCCTTACCCATACGGCATCCCCCCATCTCATGAATATCCAGTCCGGGTGCCTGTTTGCTGTCGCTGGCTTTGATCTCCCGGCATCCCGCCAAAGACAGCATCTCAGATGTTTGTTCCTGATAGTCTTTCATTGATTTCACATCATTCTCATCATAATCTACGGAAAAAACGAGCTCGGGTATGCCCCAGGCATCTGTTTTTTCAGTACTCAGCCTGACATGGTTTGATTCCTTGGGAATTGTTTCGCCCTGCATCTGCGACGAAACAAACCAGGGTCCTGCTTCGGAAAGCTGATTTTTAAGGCCGGAACCGATTTCGGGAGACTGCCCGGAAAACTCTCCTCTTCCCCGTCCGGCTCCGAAAAAGACCATATAACCTCTTAAAAAATCCATCTCCTGCCGGTGTACATTCCGGAAATTGGGCATCATGGGTTGAGTCGGGCGTCGGCCAAAATAATATTTATCCATCGGGCCATCATAAGAAGCGGTTACGCTTCCCCGGTAGTTATGGAAACAAATATATTTTCCAAGCAGACCACTATCATTACCCAAACCATTGGGGAAACGGTTTGAACGGGAATTCAATAAAATCAGATTTGTATTCAGGCATGCTGCATTCACAAAAATCACTTTTGCATAATAAACCGTTTCCTGCTTTGTATTCGCATCAATGACAAGTACTCCGGTAGCTCTTTTTTTCTTTTCGTCATAAATTATTGAATGCACAACGCTGTCGGTCCGGATGGTCAGGTTACCGGTTTTCTGAGCCCAGGGAATCGTGCTCGAATTGGAACTGAAATATCCCCCGAACGGACAACCTCTTTCACATTCGCTACGCGCCTGGCAGGGATTTCTTCCCTGTTGAATATGGATTTCCCGGGGTTTGGTCAGGTGTGCACAACGGCCCTGAACCACATGCCTGTCTTTATAATGTGCATTGATTTTTCCGCTGATTTCCGATTCCACGCAGTTCATTTCCCAGGCCGGTAGAAAATCACCATCCGGCAGCGTGTCAATGCCATCAAAATTTCCGCTGATGCCGGCGAAATGTTCCACATGAGAATACCAGGGTGCAATCTCTTCATAGGATAATGGCCATGCCACTGCATATCCATCCCTGGCGGGACCCTCAAAATCATACTTGCTCCATCTCTGTGTCTGCCTGGCCCAGAGCAGTGATTTGCCACCCACCTGGTACCCGCGGATCCAGTCGAATGGTTTTTCCTGGGTGTATGGATGTTCGTGATCCTTTACAAAAAAATGCTGGGAAGTTTCATTGAAGGCGTAACATTTATTTACGATCTGGTTATTCCGGGTCACTTCCAGCGGTAGTTGTTCACGGTGAGGGAAATCCCAGGGATTCAGCGTGGCAGTCGGGTAGTCTTTCAGATGCACGACATTCCGACCTCTTTCAATAACCAGGGTTTTCAATCCGCGATCGCAGAACTCTTTTGCAGCCCAGCCTCCGCTTATACCGGAACCAATCACGATCGCATCGAAACTGTTCGTTTCTTTCGCCGTGTTGTTTATACGTAAAGAGTCGCCGGGCATGTTATCGTGATTGGTTGGAAAATATACAGACAACTTAAAAAATTTATCCCAATAATTTTTATTATTATTTAAATAAACTTATCTCTGCAACAGGAACCTTCTTAATCGGTAGAAAAACCATGGCCAGAATTGTTCTGTGCGTAGATGATGATCCCGACGACCGGGAACTGATTCGAAACGCCATTTTCAGCGTGGATCCATCTTATACTGTAACACACGCAACAAACGGAAAAGAAGCCCTCTCATACCTGATCAGGGCGGAAGAATCTGAATTGCCCTGCCTGGTGATTATGGACATCAACATGCCCGTGATGGACGGTAAACAGGCACTCATGGAAATCAGAAAGCATAAGAAACTGAATGAGGTTCCGATCGTCGTATTCAGTACGTCCAGCCATCCGGCAGACCTTAATTTCTGCCTTAAACATGGCGTTGAAATGGTTACCAAACCCGCCAATTTCAAACAGATTACCAGTGAAGCAGAAAGACTCCTGCAGCACTGCTCAGAATAAGGCGATTTATACCCCCATTGCCTAGCACAGCATTTGCATGTTGGTTCTTAACATTCAGCCTATGCCATTAAAAGAATATAATAAAAAACGGGTTTTCGGTCAGACACCGGAACCCACCGGAGGCAAAGCAACGACCGGTGCCTTGCATTTTGTAATTCAGAAACACGATGCTACCCGGCTTCATTATGACTTCAGGCTGGAGATGAAGGGAGTCTTAAAGAGTTGGGCAATTCCCAAAGGGCCTTCCCTGAATCCGGACGACCGGCGCCTGGCTATGATGGTGGAAGACCATCCCTATGATTATAAGGATTTTGAAGGACTCATACCGGACGGCAACTACGGAGCCGGAACAGTGATCATATGGGATTTAGGAACCTACGAAAGCCTGGAATCGCTCCCTTCTAAAAAAGAGGAAGAAAAAACACTTCTGAAACAACTGAAATCCGGATCCCTCAAGTTCAGGCTGTTCGGGAAAAAATTACAGGGCGAATTTGCGCTCGTACACATAAAAAATAACGATAAAGGCAACAATGCCTGGTTACTGATAAAACACCGGGATGAATTCGCAAAGTCAACGGATATTACCAGGAAAGATAAATCCGTAGTTTCCGGAAAAACAATTAACCAGATGGCGCGGGACAAGAAAGCCGGCAAATGGATTTCAAATCGGAAGAAACCAACCAGGACAAAAACCTAGAAATCCACCAATCGAATCGACAGTTCACGGTATTTATTTAAATGGTAAAGTCAGGCAGGATAATTTGACATAGTATTGTCGTGTTCATTTAACCAAACATGAATACTATGCCAAAATATTACTGCATCATAACCGCTGTTATACTATTTACTGCCTGTCAGGCCCCTGAAAAAAAAGAAACCCCCGATTTTCTCGCGGAAAATATAGATACCACCGTCAATCCGGCCACTGATTTTTTTGCTTATGCAAATGGCGGCTGGCTTAAGAAAAACCCAATCCCGACGGATCAAAGTGCATGGGGAGTCGGATACCTGGTTCAGCTGGATACTTATAACCGGCTGCGTTTAATCAACGAAAAAGCAGCGGCTGAAAATTCGGTTCCCGGAAGCATCTCGCAAAAGATTGGCGATTTCTGGATCAGCGGCATGGACTCGGCCGGAATTGAAAAACAGGGACTCCAGCCCCTGCAGCCCGATCTTTTAAAAATTGAAAAAATTGGATCACTGTCCGATTTAATCCGGGTCAGTGCCGGATTACAAAAAAAGGGAGTGGAACTTTTAATGGGAGAAGGAGTATTTCAGGACGAAAAGAAAAGTGACCAGATGGCATTTCATCTGTCGCAGGGCGGACTCGGAATGCCCGACAGGGATTATTATTTCAATACCGATGAAAAATCCGTACAGGTACGTAAGGCATATCAGCTCTATTTATATAAGTCATTTCGGAATCTTGGGAAAGACAGTTTGCAGGCAGGTATCGCCGCAGGCAATGTGTACCAGCTGGAAAGCCGGCTGGCAAAGGCTTCCCGTAAGATTGAAGCGCTGCGCGATCCCAATGCGAATTATCACATGATGAGTACGGGTCAGCTTCAAAAAAGCTATTTTAAAATTACCTGGAGCGATTATCTTAAATATTCTGATATAAACTCCATCGATTCCGTAATCGTAGGGCAACCGGAATTCCTGGCTGCACTGAATAAGGAACTCATCGCAACCCCCCTGGAAGTCTGGAAAAATTACCTTGCTTTTCATTTGCTGAATATTTCAGCTCCCTATATGGATCAGGCGATATTTAATGATCGCTTTAATTACCGGCGTAGTCTTACAGGTACCGTTATTCCCAAGGCGAGATGGAAGCGGGTGCTGGATGCTGAAGGAGATGCCATTGGTGAAGCACTGGGTCAGTTATTTGTGAAAGAATATTTCCCCGAGAAATCCAAACAGCGATATAACAACCTCGTAGAAGCTATCCGGGATGCGTATAAGGAACGGATCATGAAGCTTAGCTGGATGAGTGACAGCACAAAACAAAAAGCGTTATACAAACTTTCGAGAATCACAAAGAAGGTCGGTTACCCGGATAAGTGGCGGGATTTCAGTGCACTGGTTATTGACCGCGGGCCATGGGTGTTGAATGTTCAGCGGGCAGCTGAATGGTGGTATCAGGATCAGGTCAGAAAACTGGGCAAGCCGGTTGACAGATCGGAATGGGATATGACACCGCAAACCTATAATGCGTATTATAATCCCAGTAATAATGAAATCGTTTTGCCGGCAGCTTCGTTTATGGTTCCGGGCATGAGAGATGAAGATCTTGACGATGCCTTCGTATATGGATATGCAGCAGCTTCCACTATTGGCCATGAAATAACGCATGGTTTTGATGACCAGGGAAGGCAGTTTGATGCAGAGGGAAACCTGCGCGACTGGTGGCAACCGGGTGACGCAAAGGAATTCAAAGCAAGTGCTGCCCGGATCATTCGTCAGTTCAATGATTTTGTTCCGGTAGATACACTGCATATAAATGGAGATGCAACCCAGGGCGAAAATATAGCCGACCTCGGAGGAATTTTACTGGGATGGGATGCTTTTTCTAAAACAGACGCCTATAAAAAGGGCCAAAAAATCGGCGGACTTACTCCGACCCAGCGGTTTTTCCTGGGTTATACATACAGCTGGCTGTACAATGAACGGAAAGAAGTACTGGCCTCTCAACTGATGACAGACGTGCACGCACCATCGAAAGAAAGAGTTAATGGACCCATGTCAAATATTCCGGCTTTTTACGAAGCATTTGGCGTAAAACCCGGCGATAAAATGTATCGCCCGGACAGTGTGCGGGTAAGTATCTGGTAAGAGGGTTAAAATTTATAGGAGAGCCCGACAACCAGCCCGTAGTCAAACGTATTTCCGCTGCCGGCCGGTGGTTTGCTGTCGAAATTTGTATATGGACTGATATTTAAATAAAAATAACGGATGAGTTGCCAGGAGAATGTGGTATTTCCGTCAAACCGTACTCTTCCCTGTTGTGACAAACTGAAGTACACCGTCTGTATACTGCTGATCTGAATATCGGGATGCCGAAACTGATAGAAATTAAACTGGAATATGATGGGCACATCCAGCAGCAGTCCGCTGGAAACATCATCGGTACTTTTTTCCTGGGAAAAGGTTATGCCTGTGGAGGCGAGCAGCCGCCAGTTTTTTCTGATGAAAAGCTTATTTCCGGCACCCAGCATCCCCAGCCATCTTCGGGAAATGGATAATTCCAGATTTCTTTGATATTGTGCACCGACCACCAGAAACCAGGAGGTATTCAAATCGTAGGAGTTAAATAATTGCACATTTTCATTATCTCTCGAAAACCTGCCCGAATCAATAGAGCCGATACTGGACGCGGACAACTGATACTCAAATAATTTTGTTGCGAACTGCACGTTTGCACTGAAATTAACCTGCCCGATATTGCTGGACTTCGTAAAACTTAACCCGGCTGATACATTTCCGTTTAATCTTTTAAAAAAATTAGTTTCCAGGGAAACCAATTGAAAAATATGGGTAATGCGAATGGAATCCTGAATGCCCGACGATGAATAAATGTTAACCCATCCTTCACGCGAAGTAGTTCTTAATGTTCCATAGTAATATTTCTTATCTACTGTTTCAATTTTGAAAGGCTCGTGTATTTGCAGTATCCTGATCTTATAAAGCTTTACACTTTGCATTTTCAGATCCATATCGTCAATTGTAATTGATGCCAGATCTGCTCCTTGTACCACACCGATCAGGATTTGACCGTTGTAGAGAATAATAGAATCTTTTTGCTGACTAAAAGCCGGAGAGATGAAACAGCAAACTGTGCAAATAGAAATAATAAATGATCTAAACATAGTGATTGTCTACCGGTTCATCCATCATTGACCGGGACAAAAATAACCGTTAAAAGAGATAAATTCATGCATTGAAACAGTTTATAGCACATATCGCGCTGGTCGTGAACGAATATGATGAGGCGATTGAGTTTTATACCGGGAAACTGGGTTTTAGACTGGTAGAAGATACCGTATTGTCCGAATCCAAAAGATGGGTAATCGTAGCTCCGCCCGGGGACGGAAATTGTTCCCTTCTCCTGGCCAGGGCTGCCAAACCGGAACAAAGAAATGCCGTCGGTAACCAAACCGGTGGCCGGGTTTTTTTATTTTTGTACACCGATGATTTTTATCGGGACTACCAGACCATGACAGAAAAAGGAATTCAGTTTACCCGACCACCGGCGAAGGAGGAATATGGTATTGTAGCCGTTTTTAAAGATTTGTATGGCAATCTATGGGATCTCATTGAACCAACCGTCCCGAAATAATTGTCATTTTCCTAATTCCACGACAACAATTTCATTTCCGTATAAATCGAAACAATGTAAAAATTTATATTCAGAGGTCAGTATGGGCGGCACTTTGATTCTTACTTTATTCTCGTTTAATTTTTTATTCAGGAGTTCCAGCGAGGTTGTATAAATAACCAGAGTCGGCTGCCCGGCTGTCTGGTTACCAATTCTTTCTTCCTGTTCCTTCGATTCGGCTTTCAGGAACCAGATACCTGCATTGTCCTTCGAATCGGAGCCTATGTGCAGAAACCGCTGTCCTGCTTCGGTGGTTACATCATAAATTCTCTTAAATCCGAAATTGTTTTCATAAAAATTGCTTGCTTCTTCATAATCGCTGACAAGAAGGATCATTCTTCCGAGATAATTGTTCATTTAGCCTGTTTAATAATTGTTAGTAATGGTAAAAATTAACATCTAAAAACGCATTCTTCTTCACATGGAATGTGCCGGCTAATTCCGGTATGTGAATTACAAAAGCAGTCATTCCCTGCCTTATTCAGATTTGAAGGAAATTTTGTAAAGACGGGTTTGTAAAGAGAAGAGTGAATTTATTTTGTGGGGATGGTTACCCTTGCACCGATGGGTAAATATAAGATTTATGCTGTATCCGTGTGACTTTTAATTCCAATAATCCCAAAAGAAAATGTCAGGCTTACAAATATCAACTGGTAGATAAAGAGCATTAACAGCGTGGTGAATAATAAAGGTGTCATGGAAGATTCCTGGATAAGCCGGTACACATCATCCCTGCCCAGGTTTTCAATCAGATTAGACCGGTTACCAAATTTTTGAAGCCAGTAAGTCAGCTTTCCTTCACTCCACAATGGAAAAAATAAGGGCTCCGAAATTTTGTATTGAAAAACGAGATACCCATAAAGGAAAATATACAGGAACAGGCAGGTTATAAAGAGTACTATCGAAATAATGCCAAGTTTGCTGACGGTTCGTACGGTCAGGCCCTGTATCCATTTCCGGTTCAGCCATAAGAGAATAATGGTAAGAACGCCCAGAGATTCAATGGTGGCTGAGAACAAAGTTTTTGACGCATTCGGGGGTACTCCGACATTACTGATCAGTACAGTCAGGCCGGGGATAACCGCAAATATTCCGGAAGCCAACGTAAAAAAGGAAGAAAGCTTTCCCATCGTTAAAAGGGTGAAAATACGGTTTGAACCGAATCAACAGAATAGGGTCTTGTACGGTGTATTACCTGCTTATACGAATTATTGAGTTTGAATATAATTACATATACCGTTTCATCAATAAATGCATGCGTATTAGTCAGTCCTTCGTCCACCTTAAACGGACTGAGCAGTTCTGCATTTTGCCATTCTATATCTTTAAATCTCTCCAACCAGACGCGGTTGGAAATCAGATAGGATTCTGCCCCGGAAGGGGCTGAATTAATTAATAATTTTATTGAATTGCATTTAACGCCTCCATATCTTATTATTTGTTCTGAACCTGCTGGTCCGGCATTCTCATCTAATATATACGCATTACACCAAAGCGCTTTTGCCGTTTTCATGATGGAATCAGGCAGATTTACTTTGACCAGATAACCATCCTCATCCAGACCCAATGGAATAATTCTTTTGGAAACCCAGTTTACATTTCCGAGGTTGTCATGACTTTCCAATACAAATGCCCGGATCGTACGGTGAGTGCCATACGACTGTAAGGCTGGATCTTTAATATGGAGAAAATTCGTGCAGTATTTTGGTGAATCCGCTTGCGCGACCACTTCATTTCTGCTGGCGATCAGGACAAGGGTTAAAAATGCGCATGAAAAAAATTTTACCTTTTTCATCGTGTAAAATTTATTACCAGATCCGAAAACGATCGAAAACAAAATAAATTTAAGCTTAAAACCTGGATTTTTCGAAACGTAAATCATATGGACGCCAGTTCCCGGACCAAACCAGCCGTAATTTCTAATTTCATAGGTACTATTTAAATGTTCCCTTTTCAAAGTAAACGGGAGACAGCACAATATGGGGTCCGGAAAAGTGGGATCTCTTAATAAGTATAGGGATAACTGTCCGCGCGGCGGGTAAAATATCTTTCATTTGAAAGATTGTTAACCAAGCCATAAAGGCTGAAATATTCAGATATTAAATAAGCGTACAATGCACTGTACGTTCCTGATACAGACATGACGAATAAAACGAAGTAAAGGATTGCCAATCAATACTTTAAATATTTGGTATATGAGTTGAGAAAGCTTGGTATAGTTAACGTTATAAATCAACTTCCATGTTTAGAACCTATTTCAAAACAACTATCCGCAATCTCTGGAAAAACAAAGGCTACAGTTTCTTAAATATTTTTGGTTTAGCCATTGGTATTGCTTGTGCGGGTTTAATTTTTTTATGGGTGGAAGATGAACTGAACTGGGATCAGTTCAATACAAAAAAAGACAACTTGTACCGTATAAGGGAAAACCAGAAGTATGATACATACGTTGCAACGTTTGGTTCAACACCTGCACCTATGGCTCCTGTAATGCAACAGGAAATCCCCGGTGTTGCAAACACTTGCCGCATTATCGGGTGGAACACAAAGCTTATAACAATTGGTAATAAATCAGTTTATGCGTTTCCCAATTATGCGGATGCAGCTTTGTTCAGCATGTTCACATTTCCGTTTGTTCAGGGTAATGCTGGAACTGCTTTTACGCAATTATATTCCATGGTTGTTACACAATCAACCGCAAAGAAGTTTTTTGGCGATGAGAAAAATGTAGTCGGCAAAACGGTTCGTGTTGACAATAAACAGGATTATGTTATAACCGGCGTAATAAAAGATATTCCAAAAAACTCAACCGTGCAGTTTGAATGGGTTGCGCCGTTTCAAGTCTGGTGGAATGAAAATAAACAGTGGGCGCAAAGCTGGGGCAATAACGATCTCGATACCTATGTAGAATTAAAGCCCAATGTCAGCGCTGCTTCAATAAATAAAATACTCTATGATTTTATACAAAAACGCGAACCTAAATCAAATGCAAGACCCTTTTTATGGACTGCTCATGACTGGCATTTGCGCGATGAATTTGATAACGGGGTTGAAACCGGTGGCGGGCAAATAGAATACGTACACCTCTTTTCCATCATCGCATGGATTATATTGTTAATCGGATGTATCAACTTTATGAATCTTGCAACTGCACGCAGTGAAAAACGTGCAAGAGAAGTGGGTGTAAGAAAGGTACTGGGCGCAGCCAAACAAAACCTGATCTTTCAATTTATCGGTGAATCAATCCTGATGGCAGTATTATCAGCGATACTGGCCGTAATTATAATAGTCCTTGTATTGAAAGGATTTAATTTATTGACACAAAAAGAGCTTGTTTTAGGGTTAACCGATCCGCTTCACCTTGCAGCATTAGTCTCAATCACATTTATTTGCGGCCTGGTTGCCGGCAGTTATCCCTCATTATATTTATCCTCGTTTAATCCGGTGTTTGTTTTAAAGGGGTTAAAATTGAAAGACAGCAGCGCATCATTTATAAGAAAGGGCTTGGTTATACTGCAGTTCGGCATTTCCATAATACTGATTATAAGTACGATTGTTATTTACCAGCAGATACAATATGTAAAAAGCAGGAGTCTTGGCTTTAATAAAAACAATCTGCTAGAGGTAAATACGAATGATGAATTCAATAAAAATTATGAAGCTATAAAACAGGACCTTTTGGTCACCGGGGTTGTTCAAAACATGGCGCTCTCAGATTATTCAATTTTATATGGCGGTAACAATACGGATGGATTGATATGGGAAGGAAAGCCTGCAAACAGTAAGGTACTTGTATCCAACCGTAATGTTTCGCCGGGTTTTATAAATGTGTATGGTTTAAAATTGCTTGCAGGCAGAGACTTTGTAACAACAGACAGCGTTTCGTCCAAAAAAGTAAATGTTATCATTACAAAATCTCTTGAACAACTGATGGGAAAAAGCAGTGCTGTAAGTAAAACAATTCATTATGACGGCGACACAAGCGGCACTGTTATAAGCGTAGTTGGTGTGGTAGATGATTTTATATATGGCGACATGTACGGCAAACCGGACCCGGTAATGTTTACATGCATTCAAAATGCAGGCGCATCAGAATTATATGTTCGTTTAAAAACAACTGGTGTTGAAGCTGCCCTCAAGAAAATAGAAGCAGTAATTAAGAAAGATAATCCGGCCTATCCATTCACTTATCAGTTTGCAGACGATCAGTTCAACAAAATGTTTTTGAATGAACAATTAGTTAGTAAACTCTCAAGAATATTTGCTGTGTTAGCCATCATCATCTCCTGTTTAGGGTTGTTTGGCTTAGCCGCTTTCACCGCCGAACGCAGAACAAAAGAAATCGGCATCCGCAAAGTATTGGGAGCAAGTGTTGCGGGTATAACAACACTGTTATCAAAAGATTTTTTGCAGTTGGTTGCTATTTCATGCATTGTTGCATTTCCTGTTTCATGGTGGATGATGCATAGCTGGTTGCAGGGTTATAAATACAGGATCGGGATAAGCTGGTGGATATTTCTGGCTGCCGGTTTATCTGCATTACTGATTGCCTTAATCACTATCAGCTTTCAATCTATTAAAGCAGCCATTGCAAACCCGGTAAAGAATTTGAGAACGGAGTAACGATGACTCATCTACATTCAATTGGTTTACAATTTTTTATAATGAAGGGCAATTACGCCACACGCAAACGTTTTAGATTCTGCAAGTTTCAGTTTAGTGATGCCGGTTAAATCTTTAAAAAGCAGCATACCTTTCCCTAATATTATTGGATTAACAAAAAGCCAAAATTCATCAATTAGTCCTTCATTTAATAACGACTGGGAAGCACCAGGGCTTCCAAAGATTAAAATATTTTTTCCCTCCTGTTGCTTTATTTTATTAATGTTGTCCGAAAGCTGGCCGCCAATAACCCTGGTATTCTGGAGCCCGGTTTCATGGATTGTTTTAGATAATACAACTTTTGAAACTTTGTTGTACCAGTTTGAATGCTCTATGTCGTGTTTTGTAGCGTTTGGTTTTTCACCAGCTTTTGGCCAGTAGCTTTGCATCATATTATATGTTACCCGTCCGTACAGTGCGGTATCCGCCTGGTCTGTCATTGTTGCGACAAAATCAAACAGGCCATCATCCAGCTTTATCCAATCCATTTCTCCGTTAAGTCCTGCTACAAATCCGTCAAGTGACGTGTGCATAAAGAAAATTAAATGTCTCATTTTATTGATTTATTAATTGGTAATCTTTTGTCTGCTAATGCGCTTCACAATTTTATTGAAAGCTTTTTTCCTTAAGTCTTATTATTTACTAATGTTTTAATATAGTTTTCAAGTCGATTCAACGTTTGCTTACCGCCTTCAATGGCATTTACCCGCCTGTTCAATTCTTCGATAATGGCTTTTGACTTAAATATTGACTTCATGGTCAGTAATGTTTTCCCTTCAACCTCTGTAAATAATACCAAAACGGTGAAGTTGTAGTCTTCGCTTTCGGCACCAGAATGTTTATAAGATAAAAGCGAAGGCTTTTTAACTTCCACATACTCAATTTTGTTATCCCAATCCCGCCCCATACCATGCATAATAAACTCCCAGATTTTGCCTGGTTCTGCATTCATTGATTTTGTGGTAAGCGAAAATCCATTTGGCCCCCACCATTCTTTTATATGTTCCGGGTTGGTCCATACTTCCCATACCAACTCCCTTGGGGCATCAAGAATTCTTGTATGTATCAGAATATTCTCTTCTTGTTTGAAGGTGTTGTATTTTTCCATCCCGCTATTTTTTCTTTTTTTGAATTTTAGCCAGGTAGCTTTCCAGTGAGTCAAGTTTATGATCCCAATATTTTCGGTATTGATCTACCCAGGCTGTCACTTCATTTAATCTGGCCAGTTTGGCTTCGCAATATCTTTCCCTGCCTTGTTGTTTGATTACAATAAGACCACAATCATTCAGGAATTGTACATGCAATGAAACGGCTTGCCGGGTAATATCAAACTCTTTGGCAATCGCATTAACATTGAGCGATTTCCGGGCCAGCATCCCTATAATCTGCCTTCGGGTTGGATCCGCTATTGCCTGAAAGACGTCTCTAGTCTGGGTCATAATGCGCAAGTAATTACTTGCAAATATATGTGCAAGGATCGGCTTGCGCAAATTTATTTTTAAGAATTTTAAAAATAATTAGAATTCAGGCGAACCTGATTTATTGGCTTCAGTGGAGAGAGGGGGAATGGCTATTAGCCTGGCATCGGTTAAATTTGCCCGTTATCATTTGGGTCGAATTCCACAATCCATTCAATACCGTATTTGTCTCTGAACATTCCGGCGTATGTACCCCAGGGACTGTCGCCAATGGGCCCTTCAATATTTCCACCTGCTGATAAACCGTTGAAAAATCTGTCTGCTTCTTCACGACTTTCTGTACTAATTGATATTTTAGACCTGTTTTCGTTTTCATTTACACGTCCCATAAATTCCGGAACATCATTGGCTATTAACACATTGTGTTTTCCTATTGGCAAAATAATGGTCATTATTTTATTTGCTTCCTTTTCTCCTGCCGGAAATTCAGAGCTTGAAAGGTCTTTGAAACGAATGATCTTTGCGAATTCTCCGCCAAAAACTGATTTGTAAAAAGTGAATGCTTCTTCAGCATTTCCATTGAAGTTGATCCAGGGATTGATTGTTCTCATGACTTTATTTTTTTAGTTTTCAATTTTTTCTGTTCTTTAATTGTTGATAATAATCCGTCAAGTTGAGTAAATTGAACTTCCCAGTTATGCCTGAATTGGGCTATCCAATTGTCCAATTCCTGCATTTTTTTTGCATTAAAGTGATAATAAATCTCCCTGCCGCTTTGCTCAGGTTTAATTAATTCGCACTCGTGCAAAACTTTAATATGTTTTGATACTGCCTGGCGGGTCATATCAAATTTTTCCGCCATGGCATTTGGCGTTAATGCCTGAATAGCGATTAACGTTAAAATGGCCCTCCGTGTCGGGTCTGATATGGCCTGAAATATATCTTGTTTCATTCTTAATTATTAACTGCGCAACCCTCAGGTTGCAAATATATATGCAACTTTTAAGTTGCGCAAATATATCTGTATTTTTTCCTGCCGAATTATAACAACAAAGTTAAAATCAATGTTTTAGCGGGCTTTTGTATGGCAAAAGCGGGAAGAGAGGGCCTTGCGCCATTCAGTTTTATTCCCTCTGGCTTTATCTCTCGGACGCATTATGTCCGAATTTTTCCTTGTAGGCAGTTGAAAAATGAGAAAAATTCTCGAAACCTACCCTGTAATAAACATCTACCGGTCTTTGTCCGGTCCCAATCAAAAGCCTGGCTTCTGCCAAACGCCTGTCCTTCAGCCATCTTTCCGGAGTATTATCGAAAATATTTCTAAAATCTCTTTTAAAAGTAGAAAGGCTTCTGCCAGCGAGTCTTGCGAATTCGGACATCGGGATGTTGTAAGTAAAATTCTGGTTTATAAACTTTTCTAAATCAATTTTAAAAGGTTCGCTTAAATCAAATATCATCTCTTCAAGCCGTTGATCATACCCCAACAACAAGGCGATCGCTTCGGTAGTTTTTAACGATGCCAAAGCCGGGTTTAGTTTTTCCGGTTGACTAAAGTATGGTAGCAGGGATTGGAAATAGGCTCTTATAAATTTTGATTTGCTTACATCAGCTAAAGATCCGCCTGCATACCTCTGTTTCAATGTAATTTTATTTCGTGTAGCGTATTTTTTTAAAGCGTCCGGTGTCAGGAAAATGTTAACGCTTTTACAGGGTTGACCACTTTCATCCGGAAGTTTTAAAGCCTTTACCAACTCGTTTTTACGTATCAGTATAATTGATCCGGCGTTTGCAACGTATTTGCTATGGGCAAACTGTAATTCAATCGTTCCGCTTTCAAGATAAAGTAATGTCAGATCAGGAACTATTTGCTCATCAGCATAAGCTCTTAATCTTTCGCAACTGAATAATATATTGTCTGATGACTCCCGACTCATAAAAAATGTAGACCTGAAAAGGCTTCTTATCATTTGGTTGTTTAAGTTACGTTTCGATTTGCATAAAATCCCGCACTAACAATTCTTTTTTGTGCGGGATAGATGATGATTCTGATTTTGCTTTATTGTGCATTGTAGCCCCCATCAACGAAAAGCGTGGTACCTGTCATAAAAGGACAATCGTCAGAAGCAAGAAACACGATACCATTCGCTATTTCTTTTGGAGTACCCATTCGTTTCATTGGGTGAATGGCAGCAATGCTTTCTTCACTGTAAGCGCCAATATCAATGGAACCCTGGAGGATATCTGTTTTGGTGGCTCCCGGTGCAATGGCATTGATACGGATACCCATCGTGGCATAATCAATAGCAGCACCTTTGGTCAGGCCCACCACAGCATGTTTGGAGGCGCAATATTGTGCAGTGTAAAGTAACCCGTTGTGCCCCGCTATGGAAGCCAGGTTAACGATCGCGCCGCCACCGGTTTTTAGCATTTCTTTGATGGCGTATTTCATACCGTAGAAAACACCCATTACATTGGTATCAAGCATTTGTTTGAGGTCTTCGGTAGTTGCGTCTGCCATCAGGACGCTACCTAGTGCCACACCGGCATTATTGACCAGCGCATCCAGTTTTCCGTATTTGGCAACTGCTTTTTCTACGACTGTTTTTACTGCTTCCTCGTTCGTCACATCCAGCTCAAGAAAAGTGTTTTCAACACCTTTATCGCTTAATTCTTTTGAAAAAGCCTCACCCCTTGCCTGGTTGCGACTGGTGAATACTACATTGTAACCTTTATTGCCGAAGGCAAAGGCGGTTGCTTTGCCGATACCGGTTGTTGCACCGGTAATAAGAACTGTTTTTTTCATGGTTATTTTTTTTGAATGTTTAATAACCCAAAATTCGTGAGCTAAAGGGCGATATATTTTGCTTAGCGGTTCAAAATTGTTTTGTGAGCAGTCCAACCATTACATTAAGTTTTTATGGAAAGGCTTTCTGCAACATTGGCGGGGTGAAGAATGGCTTAACTCTGTTGTGAATGAGGTTTTTAGTATGTAAAACCCGCAAAGGGATTTGTGACCAGGAAGCCCAAATAAAAAAGCCAACTTACACAATTTTATAAGTTGGCTTTTCTTATTTACCCTTTTGGGTAAAATCCAAAGTTAGATATACGGGATTTCAATGAATGGATATAGGCGGTAAAATCCATACTACACAAAAACCAATTGATCTTTACAAATGGATTTTGAATAAATACGTAAAACCTGCGATAAGATTTTAGATACACACCTAGGCAGTGTTAGCAGCGCAATAGCAGCCCATCAGATGGGGTTTGAATTTGCGGGCTGTGAATTAGATAGAGAGACATCGCAATTTTCAGTATTCAAATTTTCTCCTTAAGAAAAACTTCGGGATACTAACATTCATAACATCCACTATTTCATTGCTTAAAGCAGTATCATTGGATTGCAGAAAGCGTATTCCCGGCCACGTATCAGAATGAACTGCATATACACCAAATTTTGGTGTGAAATAATAGATAACACCCCCATCTTGAACATCTTCATTAAGAATATATTCAGAAACTTTAAATGAATCAGATTTAGTTCTAACTATCGTGTCTTTGAATCTGCGTGAAAATATTATTGAATCATTTGGGTGAAGCATTTCGTCGATAATATTGGACACAATCAATGCGCTGTCCTTACCATTGACAAACCTGTAATCGGTGTAACCAAATTTAGTGACATATAAAACCTTAGAAGTGTCCGCTATCGTAGAGTATTCAAGCTGATCGATCTTGAGAGTATCGGTTTTTTGGTAATCTCGTCCTTTAAAAATCACCCAATAGTAATTTGAGCTTGTATGTCTTTCTTTTTTGCAGGCATTGAAAGCTAAAATCGAAAAACAAAATATTAGAAATTTTATATGCATCATGTCATTAGATTCATTTTTGATAACGTTTCATATATGAATAGTTGTTTTTGGTTCCGGGTTTAGATCCGGCTTTGCAAATGAGGAGAGGGTGGACAGCAAAAAACCCTCATAAGTATTTGACTATGAGGGTTTAGCCGCGGAGAGAGAGGGATTCGAACCCCCGGAAGTTTGACCTTCAACGGTTTTCAAGACCGCCGCAATAGACCACTCTGCCATCTCTCCGGGCGCAAAATTAGGGTTTGACGACTTATGGCAAAATATATTTGATGTTTTCCTTAACTATTCTTTGTCTGTCAGTCTTTTATCTCCGACGTACAAACCGCTTTTTTGTAAGAGAATTCAGCCTGAAAAGTATCAGCAAATTTTAAATCAGTCATAGAACCGACATCCAAAGCTTTTCCAGACGACATATGACGTAAAAAGACGTAAGAACACGTAAGATTAGAAAATAACCGGGAGAAAATGTCGTTATTCCAGAAACCGGAATTATGGCCGAGGTAAAAGACAACTATATAGTACAGGGATCTTCAGGAAGGATTGGAAAACTGGTGGTGAATAAGATCATCAATGGGAAAACCTTTATCACAAAATACCCCGACCGCAGCAAAGTAAACTATACCAAAGAGCAAATCGAATTTAGGGAAATCTTTGCAAAAGCCGCAAAGTTTGCCAGTGAAATTGTAAGCGATCCGGCCAAAAAATCAACCTATCCCCGCCAGGGCCGGAAATCCATTTACCACTGCGCACTCTCCGATTATATGACAGATTATAAACGAAAAAAAGCAGAGGATTTATCTGCCGATGCTGAATAATATTAAACAGCCGCTATAGCCTCTTCCCCATAAAGCTGATCACGAAATGACAAAGAGGGCGAAGGAATCAGCGGACCCAGACCCAGCTGCTCCCATTTTTTGTCAACCGCATCAATTGTTTTTTCGTCAGCCACAATGATATTGGGCCAGTCGCGGTGGAAATCATCCATGGTCTCAGTTTTCGTGGTTCCGTCAAGTCCCATGCATGCATGCAGTCTGTCCCCTCTCCTGCCCTCAAATAATATCGAATCTCTTTTTGGATCCAGATTATTGCAAAACCGCCAAAGCGCTACCGGTAAGTTGGAAGGATCTATGATCTGATCGACATACAGAATAAGTTTTACGCCGGATTCACTGAATATTTTTTCTGCGAATGCATGATGCAGTTCACGAACCTGCCCTTTGCGGGTTTTTGAAACCGATACGATCAGGCAGGGGATTTCTCTTTCAAGCAACTGCCGGTTCACGGCTTTGATTTCCGGAAATGCATCGAGCCAGTCATTTGACGGTAAATGCATCTGTTCTGAAACTGAATACCGGTCGTCCAATTCTTCGTCAAACTTTTTTGTACCGTCAATACACATTTTCCCACCGAAACCTAACTTGCTGCAACTGTGATCTAATACATCCATCGGTCCCTGGGCAAACGAAATATCCGTGGCCGGGTTCAGATTTTTGAACACATATTTTGCGAGGGATAGATAATCCGTAATTGAAACGCCCTCATCTACCAGCACCAGGATTTTATTGAACATCATCTGGCCGGCGCCCCACATGGCACTCATCACTTTTTGTCCGTGCCCGGCAAATGTTTTATGTATTTGTGCAATCACCAGATTGTGAAATACGCCTTCCACCGGCATCTCCATATCGACGATCTCAGGGATCATCATCATTTTCATGGGTGCCAGAAATATTCTTTCCGTTGCTTTTCCAAGCCAGGCATCTTCCTGGGGCGGAATACCAACAATTGTAGCGGGATAAATGGCATTTTTCTTATGGGTTATGGCGGTAACGTGAAAGGATGGATACCAGTCCGGCAAAGAATAATATCCGGTGTGATCTCCGAACGGGCCTTCCCAGACCGGAGTTTCTTCCGGATCCACATATCCTTCGATCACGATATCGGCGTCCGCCGGCACTTCCAGTTCGGGTTGTGTAAGACATCGCACGAGCTCTACTTTCTTTTTTCGCAAAAATCCGGCGAGCATATATTCGTCCACATTATCCGGCAATGGTGCTGTTGCCGAATACGCATACACCGGATCGCCGCCTAATGCTACCGCTACGGGCATTCGCTTTTTCAATTTTTTATATGCTTCGAAATGGCGCGCGCTCACCTTATGTTTATGCCAGTGCATACCAGTCAGCCGGTCGTTCATCACCTGCATCCGGTACATGCCGACGTTCCGGATACCTGTTTCAGGATCTTTGGTATGAATTACCGGAAGTGTCAGAAAGGGGCCGCCGTCTTTTGGCCAGCAGGTAATTACCGGCAGTTTGCCGAGGTCGGGCGAATCCAGTATTATTTCCTGGCAACTGCCTTTTCCGCGTTTTACTTTCGGCATCCAGGCAGCAAACTGTGTAAGTTTGGGAAGTACTTTAAGCTTATCAAGTATCGATTCCTTGGGGCCTGCCAATAATTTGAAAAGGGTTTCAATTTCCTTACTGATATCGTCGAGCCGGGAAACTCCAAGTGCGATACACATCCTTTTTTCACTTCCATAAGCGTTCATCAGTACCGGAAAATCATATCCGGTATTTTCAAATAGTAATGCGCGGTTACGGGAAGGAGTTTTACTGATCCGGTCGGTGATCTCGGCAATCTCTAATTTAGGATCTACATATGTTTTTATTCTTACCAGTTCGCCCGCCGATTCCAATGCGCTCAGGAACTCACTTAAATTAGTAAATGCCATCTTTTGAATTAGATGACAAAATTAACCAACTAATCTCATTGTACATTACGCGGACAATCCGTTCTTCCCCTGCCATAATACCCATCTTTGCGGGAGATTAATGCAATACTTACGCGGATGCCGGTATAATAATACATGTCCTTATATTTTGAGCCGCCGCGAATGGATCCTGCTGCCGGATAAGGCGCGCCGCCCTTTAATTCATTTCCGCGATAAGCCAGTTCAACGGCCTTTCCTCCTTTCGCATTCGCCAGAATGGTCTGGTCCACATAAATAGTACTCACATCATCCAGGTAGTCTGTAAATGTTTTACGGAACCCTACTTCATATGCCAGTACTACATTTTCGCTCACCCGGAATTTGATCCCGCCTCCGAACGGTATGGCAAACTGAGTCAGGCTATACGGTTTTTGTCCGGGGTATTGCGGAAGCCCCTCACCTTCTGTACTCAGGGGATTCAGGTATGTTTTCTGACCAAGCGTATCATACGCATAGGGGTCATAGTGGAAAACGGCAATTCCCGCAAACAGAAAGGGGGAAACGGTTTTTTTCGTCATGTCAAGGAATGTGTATTCTCCCAGCAGGTTCCATTCAAAAACGTTCGACTGAAAGCTAAGGTTCCGGAATACGAGATCCGCATTATTAAATTGATCGGAAGCACTCAGTTTCATTAAACTGAGATTGCTGATCACTGAAAAATTCCGGGTAATATCATATTGGGCGCCGGCACCAAATGCAAAATTAGACTGGTCAAATGTGTATGTTTTAGACTGAAGATCTCCTGAATAGTTCGACAGGCCGCCGGTAACGTTCACATGCCAGCGCTGAGCCTGAATGAATCCTGGAATGACTAAGAGGGACAGAAATAATGACTTCATGTAAAAAGATTTTTAAAGAAAATCTTTCAATGAACATGGATTCAACAGATTGGAAATTCGAGGGAAATTGGAGAAAATGGTCCGGGATTACCGCACTAACGCAAAGTACGCGCCAGTTATTGGGTGGGTTGCGTTAAAAATAGTTTGAAATATATTCAATTGCAAGGGAAACGGGCTGGTTTCCATAATAAATCGTATTTTTTCAGCTTATCTGCAAATGACTACCCGTTAATGAGAACCGGCCTGCCTGTACTGCTCCTGTGGATGATTAGCCTGTCCGTTTTTTCCCAAAAAAAGAATGCGCGTTATCTGGTGCATATACACCACAGTTCAGGGCCCATCCGGATTGACGGCATATTGGATGAACCTTCCTGGAAACAGGCTGAAACGGCAGACAATTTCTTCATGATACTGCCCATGGATACCTCCTTTGCGCATGTTAAAACGGAAGTCCGGATGACCTACGATGCGAAGTTTTTCTACCTCTCCGCTGTCTGTTACGATGGTATGGCCGGTCCCTATATGGTGGAATCCCTTCGGAGGGATTTCAGTTTCACCAAAAACGACAATTTTATCTTCTTTCTTGACACATATGGCGATGAAACCAACGGGTTTACTTTCGGTACCAACGCGGCCGGTGCACAGTGGGACGGTACCATGTACGAAGGCGGGAAAGTAGACCTGAGCTGGGATAATATCTGGTATTCGAAAGTGAAGGAATATCCCGATAAATGGATCATGGAAATTGCGATTCCTTTTAAAACCCTCCGATATAAAAAAAACGGACCGGCATGGGGAATCAACCTGAGCAGGAACGATCTGAAAACTACAGAAAAATCAAGCTGGGCACCCGTTCCAAGACAATTTCCCTCCGCTTCGCTTGCTTATACAGGAGTGCTTTTATGGGATTCTGTTCCGCCCGCCCCGGGTACCAATGTTTCACTGATTCCCTATGTTCTTACCCGTGCTATAAAAACATATGATCATACACTTCCCACGCAGTATAAAACCATGGTGGGTGGCGATGCGAAAATCTCCATAACGTCCTCTCTGAATCTGGACCTTACCGTGAATCCGGATTTTTCGCAGATTGAAGTGGACAAACAGGTTGTGGACCTGAGCCGCTATGAGTTATTCTATCCTGAAAAAAGACAATTCTTCCTGGAAAACGGCGATCAGTTTAATAATTTCGGTTATTCAGATATCCGGCCCTTCTTTTCACGGCGCATAGGCCTGGGCGTTCCGATTGAATTCGGTGCGCGGCTAAGTGGGAAACTGGATAATAACTGGCGGATCGGAGCCATGGATATGCAAACAGGCACAGTCGATTCCATTGGATTACCACAGCAAAATTTTGCTGTGCTGGCCCTTCAGAGAAAAGTTTTCGCGCGCTCGAATATTGGGTTTTTATGGGTTAACAAGCAGTCTATCGACTATGATCCTATGAAGGACTCTACCCATCCGCAGTATACGACCTATAACAGAACCTTTGGTTTGGAATACAATCTCGCTTCTCCCAATAATTTCTGGACAGGCAAGCAACTGGTGATGAAATCATTTACACCGGGTGTATCGGGTAAGGACTGGGTGGTAGCCGGAAACCTGCAATATGCAAGCCGTAAATGGCTGATCAATGGAGCATATCAGTACATTGGAATAAACTACAAGGCTGAAGCGGGTTATATTCCACGCCAGGGCTATATTCGTCTGGATCCACAGGTTTCCTATTATTTCTTTCCCAACGGTGGTTCCGTTTTAAGCCACGGCCCCCAATGGTTTTCCAATTTTTATTTCAATGAAAAATTCCAGCAAACAGATAATGAGAATATAGTGGACTGGCTTTTTACGTTCCGGAACAAAGCCACGTTGACCATTGTGGGCGTACAGGACTACGTAAAACTGCAGGCGCCTTTTGATCCGACCAATACAGGAATTGCTTATCTGCCGGCCGGCTCTGAGCACAAATGGTTTACGGGAGGCGTTGATTTTTTCTCCAAACCGCAAAGCATATTTACATATGATTTTTCGATTCGTTACGGTGGCTATTATGCGCAGGGAAATAAATTCTCCGTTCTGACCGATGTCGGGTTTCGCGTACAGCCATTTGTAAGTATAACGCTTACGACATCTTATAACCTGCTCGATCTGCCTGCTCCCTGGGGCAATACTGCCTTTCTTCTGGTAGGCCCCCGTATTGACATCACGTTCACCAATAAACTCTATCTGACGGCATTTGTGCAGTATAATGAACAGGTAAAAAATATGAATATAAATACACGGTTACAATGGCGCTATAAGCCGGCTTCTGATTTCTTCCTGGTGTATACGGATAATTATTACACAAATCCATTTGCTGTTCGTACCCGGGCTGTGGTGCTGAAATTCAATTACTGGTGGAATATCTGATAAGCTGAACGTTTAACGCCTAACGCAAAACGCTTTTTGCATTTGGGATGCCAATTGGTTAACTTAAATCAGTTTATGAAAAATTCATTCCTCCTCATTCTGCCGATATTCATTTTATGCGGTTGCCAGTTTAACAAACCTCAAATAAGCCAGTTATGGTTTTATACTTATAGCAGTGATTCGTTGGCTGACCAGAATATATTGTCGCCTGCAAACTTCCTCGAACTCAGACCCGATAACACATTTACGGCGGATTTGGGCAGGTTTCGGCACGGCCAGTGGAGCCTGAGAGATCAGCAATTATTTCTGACTGCCGATGACGGGGATATAAATATATTGCTGATCAATAGCCTCAGGTCCCATGAAATCCAGATTCAGGCCGGCCATGACCACGCAGCCAACTTTGATGCGCAACCAATTCCCCCAATAGAAAAAGATCCTTTTTCAAATTCAAATAATCTTTGGCGAAGAGTTGCCCGGGGCAGAGAAACGGATGTTTTACTTCGAAGCAGATTGAGAAATCATTGTAAATTCTGGGTTGCTTATTTTACCTGGGCACTGGACAATGAACTGACAACGGTGGATGTAAGGAGTACACCGACACCGATTAAAATATATGGTAATGGATTTACCATTAAGCCATACAGCGATTTACCCGATACATGGAAGGGATATTTTTATGATTCGGCGGATTGCAGGAAAGCCAATGACCTGTTGGAGGAAGTTGTCCGCACACATACTATTGCATGGGCACACACAGAGAATAAATACAAAATGTTTATTTCCGCATTTCAGCAGATGGAACATTTTATTAAATAAGAATTGTTCTTAGAAGACCTCACCGAGATTAACAAAGAAGCCGCGGGAACCCTGCGTACCCCAGGCATAGTCAAGGGCGATATTCGTCCTGGAAAATTTATTCAGCATTATCCGGATACCCAATCCGGCACCGGGAGAAATCACTTCATACTTACCGGTAAGTATATCCGAAAAACTTTCGGCGTTCGCAAAAACAACACCACCGAAAAGACCGTTCCTGGTAACGGCAAACCGGTATTCCACTTCCTGGTCAATCATGTTAAGACTTCTGAACCTGCCCTGAATATATCCTCTTCCCGTATTGCTGAATTCGTCCCAGGCCGTACTGGGCAATAATAAATAGGGAGGAGAACCGCCAACAGTAAACCAGTTGTAACTCCAGAACGCGAGAATGTTACGGGATTTATACGGAAACTTAATATAAGATCTGAATTCCAGCAGCAAAGATTGCCAGTTAGCATCACTGCCCATAAAAGTAAATTTCGGCTGAAAAAGAATATTGGCATAAATACCTTTTTCAGGGTTGATCGGGTTTCGCCTGGAATCATATTTTAAAATCAGAGAAATACCAGATGCTTTTTCCGTATGGGAGATGCCGTATTGCTCAAAATCCGTCTCATCTCCGGGTGGTGGATTTATTTCGCTGATATTATAAAAATAATCGAAGTCATAACCGATGCCCGCATAGAAATCCGTCGCCATTTTCTTAAGTATGGCCTGGTGAAGCTTTACATAGGAATAATCCAGGTTATACCCGCTATCCAGTTGTGTATGCCCGCCGAGCCCATAGGTTTCGGATGGATATTTCAGAAATCGCCAGTCCGTTAAAATATTGTATTTATTGTCTTTTGTCCAGAGGCTGGAAGCAATGGGGAAAATGATCTGGCTCTTACTGGTATATGCAATACTCGTAATGATCGTTGAGATATTTTCTGTTTCATGATTATGAGAACCAATATAAAATGCCGCATTGGCACTGATAACACCTGCAAATCCGGTTTGCAATGTATAGCCCACAGCCGGAAAGGCGCTGAAATGAACCCTGCCTTTTTTATTTATAACAACATCTTCCCGGTCTACTGATTTTTTATTAAGGATCCGCTGACCTATATCGAGCAGATCAATTTGTTTGACTCCCGGATTGACAGTGGTATCTATATACTGGGCATGCAAAGAGAGGGCAGGATATAAAATAGCCAGAAATAAGAGGGGTCTGATCATCAGCACACGCTTCAAATAAAAATGATATTAATGAATTACAGCAGAATTCTGCGTCCGGAGACCCGAAAACAGGCTGTTTAACGAGCCGTTAGTATTCTTTAACAGGAAGAAGGGAGTAAGGTTGGCTGTTTTAAATCTTTGTTATGTTTTTTTTACGTGTTCATCCCAGCGCTTTTTGAATGTTGACGGGTTTTCACCGACCACCATATTAAAGAGTTTATTGAAATAAGAAATGCTTTCAAAGCCAACCGCATAGCATGTTTCGGTTACATTCCGGTCCTGCATTAATAAATTTTTTGCGCGCTCGATCCGGTACTGATTTACAAATTCAGTAAAAGTCATTTTTGTTTGCCGCTTAAAATACCGGCAAAAAGCAGGCGTGGATAAATGCACTTTGGCGGCTACCTGGTGCACATCCGGTTTTTGATCATAAAAGGCATCGATATATTCATATACGGCGCCCATCCTTATTTTGTCTTTTAATATAAAGGAGGTGCTTGACAGATCGCTGTTTAAGATCTTGCGCTCCCGCGAGCCGGCCAGTATTTGAAATACATTGATAAGTTGAATTAACTGATCATATGAATCCATGCCTTCCATTTCCTTTAATTTCCGTGCCACCGTTACTTTGGCTTCTCCATAAAAAGCGATTCCATATTCGGCCATTTTGAACAGCTGATGAATAGCAGATAATTCCGGAGCAATGGAAATGGCGCTTCCCAGGAAATCTGTTTTAAGCTGTATAACGATTTGGTGATAATCGCTTCGGAGGCGGTAGTCAAAATTTAGATGCGGGAGATTTCCACCGATAAAGACCAGATCACTTTGTGTATAACCTGAAATATGCGTTCCGACATGTCGGATACCCGCGTCGGCCTCCACATAAACCAACTCAAATTGTGGATGATAATGCCATAGGAAAGTATTCCTCAGGCGGGGAGAAAATAATTTGAATGACTTGCCGGGTTCAAATTCGATCTTTTCCAGTTGTATCTCATTCATGTCCCGAATTGCAGGTTATTCTTTACTTAAAGTACGAAATAAGTCAATGGAGAGCAAATTCTCGTCAATATACGAGAACATTGATTTTTAGGTCACCATTAGTTTTGTGGTAATAAAAACATTTACCATGACACAGAAAACGATGGCACCTGCTCCTCCTTCCATGGCCCCGGCCCCTCCTACTATGGCACATAAAGAAATTCCGGGCAATCCGTCCACAGCTAAGTCCAGTCCCGTCCGGTTAAATGACCGCAGCAACGGCAGGCCATTGCAACTGTTAAGTGAAGAGGACTGGGCTTTCTGGATACATAACGGATATGTGATTATACGGAATGCGGTACCGCGGGAACAGGTTAAAAAGCTGGCGGATTATCTCTGGGAATATGAAGATAAAGATCCGGAAGATTTAACCAGCTGGTATAAACGCCCAAATGTAAAAATGGAGATGACCGAGCTGAACAATACCGGAATGGTTGAAATATACAATCAGCAATTTATGTGGGATAACCGTCAGTATCCGAAGGTGCACCAGGCATTTACCGACATCTGGGGTACTGAAAAACTCTGGGTAACGATCGACCGGGCAAATCTGAACTTCCCATTGCGACCGGGTTTTGAATATAAAGGATTTATTCACTGGGACTATGACCCGGAAACAAAACCTCAGAATGTACAGGGTGTGCTGGCCCTGGCTGATCAGACGGATGAAAATATGGGCGGCTTTCAATGTATACCTGAGCTGTACAGAACATATGACGAATGGAAGTTAACTCAGCCGGAGAACAGGGATCACTATAAACCGGATACAAGTGGATTTGAAATTGAAAAGGTTAAACTGGAAGCAGGTGATCTCCTGATTTTTAACAGCCTGGAGCCGCATGGCATCCGGGCCAATACAAGTAATAATAAAGTGCGCATTGCCCAGTATATTGCTATGATGCCTGCACAGGAGGATAATGAAGAACTCCGCGAGTGGCGCATAAACAGCTGGAAAAACAGGGACGCGATGCAGGGATATGCATTTCCCGGAGATCCGCTGGAAAGAGAAAAAAGAAATCCCGTTGCTGAACTTTCACCGTTAGGGAAAAAATTGCTTGGCCTCGAAAAATGGGACTCCTAACTCTGCCGGCGCTTCTTTTTATAAGAAATCGTACAAATAAATAACAGGATTAAAAAGATATCAGCAAAAATCCGTTCCATGGACTTGGGGGTTTAAGAAAAATCGTGCAGCTAAAGTATTTTCAAACCCGGTCGATTTCTAATTGGTTTTTATAAATGCTTTGTGTGATTTAGTATTAATTGGCAGTTTCTGATTGCTGCCGGATATGAATTGCGGATTTTGCAAAAAAACCCGCCCGGATCAGGTT
>Ga0206904_1061_pt1 | contig 28649 bp, 30 predicted proteins | sample Alteio_BWOrgHeat_42_FD_152981 | JGI IMG/M metagenome (GOLD analysis project Ga0206904, IMG submission 152981) | Enriched cells from forest soil in Barre Woods Harvard Forest LTER site, Petersham, Massachusetts, United States -... | ecosystem: Environmental > Terrestrial > Soil > Temperate forest >...
AAATTATTTTTGTATAATACATTATTAGTTTGCGTTCGAAGTAAATAATTTATCAATTCCGGCTTTCTCTGCTTAACATATTCATTTGAGATTTCCATTAAAGTATTAAATCCTGAAGCGCATCTTATAGCCGTAACATATGCCTCTTCTGAACCCATTCCAGCTTGAGAGAAATACACTTTTCCAACATGCTGGATCTTACAAATCGTATCAAAAGTCAAATCAAATTCATTGCCATTACTACTCGCCCTATTTTTAAATGTCGTCCTTCTCGAATCAGCAGCTACCACAATCCCGTCATTGAGTCTTACGGCAATTATACAAGTTTGCGATGAGGCAGCACTAGAAATAATGCCAAATAGAAAGCTAAAAACCAATTTTGCAAACATACCATTAGCGTTACACATCCCTGGTTCTTCTAGGGGCAATTTTTTGACGAGCTTCCTGGTTAATATCCGTGACATTGTTTTTCCTTAACCATTTTATTATCGACTTTTTTACCTCCTTACTGCTATTAAAAAAGTGTGCCGTTCCACCCACATATTCGTAGCAAGTGACTACAGGACGTCTCAAAGATATTTTTTCATACAGGCAACAATAATAAATTGGAGGTTCACTAAAATTCGCTTTTGTTCGAATTGTAAGTTCACCTAGGAAAGCGCGCCATCGCTTTGCTATAATATCTGGCAACATTGGGTGGGAAAATTCATTAAGTGCAAGGTTATCCCATTTGCCCATAGGGATAAAAAGTCGGAAGTTGCCATCATGCTTCGTCTTAGAAATAATTTGAAAAATATTAAATGACAAATCGACACCTAGTATTTCCTCCTCGTCCTCCATCACATAAAACATTGTAAGGTGTGTTTTTTGAAGTGTTGCAATCAAATCAAAAATCAAATCCATTTGCTTCTTTTTTACTTCGTCAGAAACGGATCTTCTAAATTTAATATAGGAAATAACTAGGGATAGAACAGCAATCACCAGACTTATATACGATATTACTTCCGGCGAAATTGCTAATAATAATTGTTTCATTATGAAAATAAAGTAACGAATTATTTAGAGTTATAACCAGGTTATTTTTTCATAACATCAACGGTTTAGCCTCCAATCGCTTTTTCAATACTCTGCGTAGATGTTCGAAGGGCTTCAACTACTGATTCGGACTAAGTGTTTTCCATTACGGCATTAAAATCATTGTATCCTCTCGGGCACCTCAAATCCACAGCCGGTGTACCGAGGGCAGCCTTTGCTTTTATTAATAAGAAACAAATGAAAAAGTCCCCGAAATCAAAAGTTTTCGCCTGTTTGGAGTAGTAGATTGACTCAAAACTCAACCATGAAACCAATAGAAATCCTCGCCGATACTTTGCCTCTCAAAAACTAAGTGAAATTCATTCCCTTATTGACTCTCTTGTCAGAATTGCTGCCCTTAACGATAGCCAGGAGCGAGAAAAGTTTATTGAATTCGGGCAAGGATTGCATGAGCTTGTGGATGCAGCCTTTATGGTGGCTGGCAAGTAATAAATTTTTGAATCCCAACGCTTGGAGATCTACCAAGATGAGTCTTTTTCAATAGATTTACTATTGCTATGCATATCCATCCAAACCTTTATAGAAATGGCAGGGATGCTAAGGAGGAGGCAATTGAATTAGCTCGACTACATTCGGGATATGTCATTTATCCCAATAGGAATAGGCCGCTATATATTACTGACAATTCAACTAGGGTAAGCCAACGTGAATTGATTTTAATAATTCTAAGAGGCCGTGCAAAGTTTAAAAAATTACCAAAGGAAGATCGTGATTTTTGGAAGGAAGTGATTTTTGAATTGGAAAAAATTCCTGACTTGCAAATGGAAGACAATTCATTTCCTTCCAAGTCAAATAGAAATCCAAAAAAAAACACAGCCAAGTTTTCTAAAAAGCTAAAGACTGCACTCATTATTTTTGGAATTTTAATTGCTTTTTTTACCCCAAGAATTATTGATGGATTAACTCCGGTTAATATTTTAACTGAGAGAATACACGAAAATTCTAAATATACATTTAGTGGTTCAATATGTAATGATGGACACATCAGCCATTCACAAGGTAGAGGATCTTGCTCCTGGCATGGTGGTGTAAGCTCTGAATTTTATAAAGGCGAATACAGTAGATCGATTGATGATTGTCGAGCTGAAGCTGAGAAATTGTCTTGGCGGAACTAATTGCTAATTTATTTAGCACTATCTTCGTCTTATGCCCGGCGGCAACCACAGGCGAACGCGAATCGTTCCACCGATAATGACTCTTGGCGAAAGAGTAGCGCGAGAAAAAGGTATTTATCCAGAAGCAAAAGGCGGTTGGGATATATCGTTTCGAATCTTCTATTCCCGGCAATGGCTTGAAGGGTATTTGATTGCCAACCATCTTCAACTCATGATAGCTTACCAGGCTCTTTTCTGGTTTACTGGGATGAAAGGTTTCAAGGACCTATCTACTGGAAAACTGATGGGTGGGAAATGGCCGGGATTGATCCAGATCTCATAGTGGCACTTGGTAGTTGGATTGTACTATGGTTATGAATAAGTTGCATGTCTTATTTTTTCTGCTACCTTAACGTAAAATCAGCTAATTGGACGCAAGAAATATACTAACCGTAATTAATAGCTCTACAAATAGGGAACATCCCTTTAATAATGAAATTTTTGACAATATTTTAGATCTTAGCGACAAGCATAGTGCCGCCGGGGGTTTAAGAAATCAACATGGATCTATACATAAAAAAATAACCTTCACGAATTGCGAATTTAAAGACAATATTGAAATCACATTCTCTCTCGTTGATATCACTTTTGAATTTGATGATTGTGTTTTTCATTCCCAATTTGAAATGTCAGTAGTAAAGTCACTGTCATTCAGGAATTGCAAGTTTTTAAAAAAAAGTAGCTTAAATCTCCAATCCGAAAGCAATCTAATTTTTAATACTAATTTCATATCAGGAGACTTCAAACTCACCTCAACATTAAATAAGCATTACTTTGAAAATATCTATTTTGAGCAACTCGGAGGTAAATTAATTATTATTGCCCCTGGTGCACATGAGCTAAAATTTAGTAATTGCTTTCTAAATGATGTGGAGTTTCAAAATTCCAATTGCAGACTACTACTTATCGAAAATAGCGTCCTCGAAAAAATAACCTTCTTTGGACATAATTTTGGCCAACTAGTTTTTATCAGCTCAATACTTGAAAAAATTGATTTTGGGAGTGCTCTCAAAAATATCTCGCTTATCATATCCAATTCTATTATTTCTCATTTTCAAATAGTTGCCCAAACAATATCGAACTTGCATATTGATCACTCTACATTTTGGCTTTTACGATTTGTTGGAAACAGTCCTGAAATATCGGAGTATCAAATCGAATGGGTCGACTGTAAAATTCTAAGCCTAAATCGTTTTAAGTCGAAAAGCGAAATAGAATTTTCATATGTTAAGGTAGTTTCCAAGGGTTCCCTTTCTTTTGTCAATTCGGATTTTAAAGGAATGAAATTTATCAATTGTGAATTTGCAGATTCCGTATTGGAATTCGAAAATAGCCAGCTCGAAATGTTCACTGCCGAAACAAACTTCCCTGTTAACGTAAAGACGAATGGGTTATTTAATAGGTGGTCACAAGCGCAGCTCGCATTCGGACAGCTTGCTAAATCCTACGATGCGCAAGGTGACACTGTAAGACACCTCGATTATAAGTCGAGAGAATTGCATGCGCATATGAGAAAGTTGAATTTCAAGGAGGACCCTTCGGCATTTCTAAATCTTTGGGCAAACTATCTTTCCAATAATTTTGGAAGAAACTGGATTCAGTGTGCTGCCATTACTTTAATACTTGGAGCAATATCTTTTTATTTGATTGTTGTCTCGTCTAATAATTATTCAATAGGATTTGGCTGGCATGTTGACACAAGGATATTGAATTCATTTTTTCATTTCTTTAATCCAATACGAGACACCGACACCAACAAAGTTTTTGAGATCGATGGCAAACAATACATCAAGCTTACACGAAGATCTTACGTACTCGATTTTTTCGCTCATATTTTGTTAGCTTTTTTGTTTTATCAAACTATTTCTGCCTTCCGAAGATTTGGAAAATCAAACTAAAACACCTCAACCACAATATACCTCGGCCCACCTTCTCATTTTGGTAACACAAAGAAGATTGATTCCCTCAATGAAGCAGCCAATGTTTCCAGCTTATATAGAGGTAACTATACCAATGATCTAATTGGAAATGTATTAAACGGTAAAGTTGCTGAATAGAATTTTCACGGTAAAATTGAAATGAATCTAGATGCTCAAGCATCAATTAAATCTTACGACGTTTCGTCAACAGTTTAAAAAAAGTAAATGGTAAGGCGAGAGTTTGAAATATTTAATAATCTACTTCAGTATCCACCACATCTACACAAGACTGCATTTGAGAATGATTGTCAGCTGTGTAGAAATCGTCGTTGTTAATAACCAAATTCTCAATATTTTCTACAAACATACATCTCCAGTTCTGCCGCAGATCAGTACTTAAACCTCGTTCTGACTCTCCATCATACTGCATAGATAAAACATGCTCCGTACCATTTTTCATTCCAATAACGTGTGGCGTCATTTTTCGCAAAAGATGCTTGTAATAACAGGTCACCGAACGTTTATTTAATATGGCCTTAACCAAAATATCATGGTTTGACAGACTAACCGATTTATTTGTAAAACTGTATTTAGCACTGGCGTCAATCGGACTTTTCTTAGCACCAAAGAAGTAAATAAATGCAAGGGGGAAAAGCAAATATATAAATTTCATAAAAGCGGTTCTTGGGTTTAATGTCGGGGATAAACGCGGGCATTGAAGTTAGTCTTTTTATTAATTTTTGAAGCAAATTAAACCCTGAACAACAAATCTAAACGCTCACCCTTATATTTTGGTAAAGCTAAGCGGATTGATTCCCTCAATGCATTCTTTGCCGGAATGCGGGTTGGATGAACTTCAGTACATATGTTGGGGCGATAAATGCAGCTGATCTTTACTCTTTTGAGGAAGGAGATGCATTTTTCCGCACGCTGTCAATCTTTTTTGAATTTTCAGGACTCGCCTTTTTGGCATCCTGATCGAGTTTTCTTTTGAATAATTCCTTACCCATATCGGCGATGATACCTAAAAAGAAAGCAACAAAAATCATGACTAACCAATGCCTTTTGGGCCAGCTTTCAGCTTTTGCGATTTTAAGATCCAGTTCTTCTTTTTCAACCCGCCTGCTGTTTTCTGCATCCTCAGCTAGCTTTTTAGCCTCATACAAACCTTGTCCTTTAAAACCTGCTTCGGTTTGTTTTGCTATCGCATTGTAGGAGAGTAGATATTCATCCTTTAATGGATTAACCTTCCCCGCCTGGTATTCCCACCTGACCAGGAATCCGTCAGTCAGCAAATGATGTATAATGGCGGGTAAAGGCACCTGGGCATCGTTATTAAATACCTCTTTCAGCAGTTGTGCCTGCGTCTTTTGGGCCGGGACAATAGAATATAAATATGCAATTATTTTATCAGGTCCCGATAAATCCATTGGCAAGGTTTGTATGCAAACTTACATAATATCAGGGGCAGGCACCGGGAGCCTGAATTAACATTCTTTTTGGAACATCAGCCGCGCCGAGTACGTTCATACTGTTTATACCATTATGAAAACTTCCATACAATTCTTCCTTTGCCTTCTCTGTGCGGGCGTGCTTTTGTCCGTCGGATGTAAAAAGACGGATCAGACGGCTACCATGCAAAAGGCGGCTATACCTGATTGTGAGCCCATTAAAGTCTTTTCCACACCCGCTAATGCAACGTTTATCGTCATGTTACGGGATCAAGGCATTCAATCCGGGAACACGCAAACGCTGGGCGTTTCGACAAACGCCGTCACCACCATGCTCAGCCGTTATTCGATTCCGGTGAGCCAGCAGGTGGCTACACTTAATTATATTCATTCCGGATTTATTGCACGGCTTACCGGGCCCCAGGCACTGGCATTAAAACAGGATCCGGGCGTGGAACTGGTAGAACAGGACCGGATCATTGCGATGGACCTGGGATGTTATGAACTGGTTTCTCCCTCCACCGTACAGTGGGGCGTGCGGCGAACCGGCACGGACGACGGCATCGGAAAGCGCGTTTGGATCATTGATACCGGTGTGGATACGGATCATCCCGATCTGAATGTGGACACCGTACTCAGCAAAAGTTTTGTGCCCAATGAAACGTCAGCGGAAGATAATAACGGTCATGGAACGCACGTGGCGGGAATAATAGGCGCACTCAATAATTCCTTCGGCGTGGTGGGCGTTGCTGCAGGTACAAAAATCATTGCGCTGAAAGCGCTGGACGGTGATGGCAAGGGAAGTACCAGCCAGCTGATCCGGGCGCTGAACTATGTGGGGCAGAATGCAAATCCCGGTGAAGTGGTGAATATGAGTCTCGGCAGCGACACCATTTCTGTTGCGCTCGACAACGCTGTGCTCGCGCTCGCGGTAAAAGGAATTCTGTTTGCGATTGCTGCCGGCAATGATTCGGAAAAAGCCAGTCTCTCCTCACCTGGCCGGGTGAATCATCCCAACGTTTTTACGGTATCTGCGATTGACAGTCTCGGACGGTTTGCCAGTTTTTCAAACTTTGGCAACGATGTGGTAGATCTGGCGGCTCCCGGCGTTAATATTGTTTCAACGTACAGTAAGGGCCGCTATGCCAGGCTCAGTGGCACATCCATGGCTGCCCCTCATGTGGCAGGCATACTGGTGGTGAAAGGAACAAACATCCACTCCAACGGAGTTGCACTGAATGATCCTGATGGCGTGCCTGATGGGATTGCATCTTATTAAAAAAACTCCCGGGTCATATCATTCCGTTCCCAACTATTATTAAAAATATTGTAATGATCAGCCCGTGCAAACCGGCAATGATCCAATACTTCTTATCCTTCGTGAATGCAAAGACGAGATTCCGGATTAGCAGGAGGGCCACCACGGGAATAGAAAATAAAAACACCATGATACCAGGGCCGGGACCGCAGGATCCGCTGGGAAACATTTTTTCGAGCACGACCATCGCTGTTATGTCGACAGCGTAAAAAATCAGTGTGGGCAATAGGAGTTTAAATAGTCATTTCATGATGTAAACATCATAATACATTTTCAATCTTTAAAATCGACTGGTCGAATTTAACAGGCATTTTGGTTAACATCATTCATTTACCGACAAGGCTGTGCTTCCTGTCCTGCTTTTAAAGATCTCCAAACCAAGCTTTGTTCCGACAGAAAATTGCCAGAACAGGAACGAAGGCGCAAAACGGATATTGAAATCAAATGTGGTTCCATGCTTTGCTTCCCGGGCAATATCATAAACGGGTTTTATGAAGTTAGTGACCGGCTCCAGCAATAGCAGCACATTGGCCAGAAAGCTCAATCCGCCCAACAGCACCATCCAAAACGTCTTGTAATTTACTTCGGCGATAAATTTGTTTGTCAGCCAGAATACAATATAAGCGCCGGCCCCGCAAAGAAAAATACCGGTAATCAATCCGGCAGATCCACATTGAAAGGTGAGGAGAAATACAGCCAGGTAAACGAAATAGGAAAGCACAATATATTTCACGATCGATGTCAGTCTGACCGATGAATTACAGATCGCGGCGATCACGACCGTAAGAGAGATAAATAAAAAGCCGGGCGTCCAGAAATCCGACCGGGCATATAACAACCACGCAGATGAAAGTCCGCAGAACAGATACGAGAATACGATCACGGTTTTATATAGACCATCATGAGGTGTTTTGTTTTGGTTAATATCTATGAAGTTATTGCCATTGTAATCAAACCTATAAACCCTATTTTTAAAATCTTTAGCAATAATAAATTTCTCGGTCAGCTCAAAGTCTTGATCACCATTCAATGTCAAAAAAATATCAGATCCACTTCGTTGCCAAAGTATCTTACCGTCTTTGTCAATACGTGAGATTTCCAGTTCGCCATGTATAATATAATCGTCCTTATATTTATAAATTTCAAAACAGGTGACCGGATCTGCTTGTACTTTCCATAGTAATTTCAAATCCGGGATTAATAAACAGAATACCGTGTTCGAGCAGCGTACAACAATTCTATTGTCTTCATAAATAACTGATCTTTCGTGAATGCCCGTCTCACCTCCCTGCGAACCGATAATGGCACTTTTAATTAAATAGCCTTCTTCGAATATTTTAATTCCAAACTTCGTAGGAAGTTGATATTCAGTTCCCTCTAAATATTCATAGTCATACTTATTTAAATTATCAGCAGACCCCTGGTCAAAAGTTCCATCTGTATAAATGTCTATCTGGTATTGACCTATTGTCTGCATACTTAAACAAATTAGGCAATCTTTGGGCTTTTTCTAAATCATCGATGAGTAAACTAGTGAAGTATATTTTCCAGTGCCCCATCCAGCATCGGGTATTTAAATGTATAACCTGCCTTCATGAGTTTTTCCGGAATCACCCAGCGGCTTTTCAGGATCAGCTCGGTTTCGGTTTTGATCAGCACGGCGCCGATACTGAGTAACCAGGCCGGCGAAGGCAGACCAAAGCGCGTATGTGTTTTCTCGCGGAAGGTCTTCATAAGGGTTTCGTTGGTGATGGGGTTTGGCGCGGAGCAATTAAATACGCCGCTTAATTCTTTATGCTCCATCACAAACAGCATGATATTAAATACATCGGCGATATGGATCCAGCTGAACATCTGCCGCCCGTTTCCCTGCCGCCCGCCCAAACCGAAACGCACGAGATTCAAAAAGGGTTTGATCACCCCGCCGTCCTTTCCCAGCACGATCGCCGTGCGCAGCGCAACCTGGCGGGTCCGTTCTAAAGAAAAAGAAAAAAATTCCTTCTCCCAGGCCGTTGCCACATCCACCGAAAAGCCCTTGCCGATCTCGCCACCATCCTCCGTCATCGGCCGGTCCTCCGCATGCCGGTAGATCGTAGCCGTGCTGCTATTGATCCAGAGCGACGGCGGGTTCTTCGTTTGCTGAATGGCTTCACCCAGCATGCGCGTGGTCTCCGTCCGGGATCTTAATATCTCTGCTTTGTTCTTTTCATTGTACCGGCAGTCGACCGACTTCCCCGCGAGATTAATAACTACCTCTGCGTTCTCCAGCGCGTGGATCATTCCGGGCAGATCGGTCCATGCAATATCGCCGGCTGCACGGGAGATGATCAGCACCTCATACCCCTTTTTTTCAAACCGGGTTTTCAGATGTTTCCCGATAAAGCCCGTGCCACCGGCGATCACAATTTTCTTTTTCATGACGCTTATTTGGCGGGAGTTGCCAGGTTCTGCAGGGCCAGCCGTTCATCGTGTTTCTGTCTGGACACTTTCTTGCCCCGGAAAAAAAGGAAGAGGTTGAAGAACAGCATAACGCCGAGATAGATGCTGAAGCCGCCGATTTTTGAACTCAGCACTTCAATGATTCTCTGCGTTCCGTTCAGCGCATCCGAGATCTGCAGGATATAGAGCGCGAAGCCGAGATTCAGTAAATAAAAACCGATTTTAAATAAGGAGTTGGTGGCCTTCGCAATATCCTCGCGGCCGAAAAATATATCCCGCATAAAAACGAGCCCGTTGCGGAACAGCGTGGTGGCCACATAGGTGGTCAGGAGCAATGCGATCGGCAGGTAAATCAGGTACGCGATTACGGTGTAAGAGTGGTTCATGATTGAAATGATTTATTGGTTAACGATTTTTTGGACCTGGACAAAAACCAGATCAATAACATATTCATATAATGGGTTGAAGCCAGGATAAATATCAGCACGCTCATATTGTTGGCGATACTGGAGACGAGCATTTCCAGGTTTCCCACTTTCTGCCAGAACCGCAGTTTCACAAAGGCATACCCGATATTAAAAAGATAGTAGGTCACCAGCAGGAGATGGTTTAGCTGATCGGTGGTTGCCGCATCATCCCTCATCAGGCCCAGGATGAACACCCGGCCGTTCCGGTAAAACATCCGGCCCACGACCACGATCATGAAGACCGTGAGGATCCCGTAAACAATATAGGCGGCGACGTTGAAGTTCATTATGCAAACATTTTCAGCAGTTTCAGTAACAGCTCGCCCTGGGGTGAAAGAAACAGCTTGTCCGCTAGTTTGCTGATCTGCTGGGTGAAGGCATTGAGTTCTTTGATCTGTTTGGCAAATTCTTTTTCCTCCGCTGTTTTGCCGGTTTCTTTCTCGGCGGCGATTTCCTTTAGCAGGTCCAGCACCGGGTTCAGTTCCCGCTGTTTGCGCACGTTGCCGATCTTGAGACTCCATTTCCACACGTTCTTTTCCGCCAGAAAATATTCCTTACGGTCTCCGGCGACAGCTTTCTTGTAAATGATCCCCCAGTCGAGCAGGGTGCGGATACTCATATTCACATTGCCGCGGGAGATGGTGAGTTCCTTCATGATCTCGTCGGTGGAGAGCGGCTCGGGGGAGATCAGCAGAAGGGCCTGGATCTGGGCGATGGATTTGTTCACGCCCCACTGGCTGCCCAGGGTGCCCCAGGTTTCGATAAACTTCTCTTTTGATTCCAGGTATTTCATGAATCAAATATAGATAGTATTTATCGAACTTTCAATTATTATTGAAAGTTTATTTACTTGGAGTTTGGTTTTCTATTGATTGTCAGTCTATTATCGCCATTATTTCAATACCGGTAATTTATCAGTCTGAAATTTTATTCCTTTTTATTTTATGAGAAAGGATAAAAAATAAAATACCTAGTCCTATAGGAATAAGCGATAGAAGGTATGAACCGAGGCCAGTTCTTCCAGATTCTCCTTCTATTTCAGGATCGCTTGCCAGGAAGCAAAAAACGCAAAAAAGCATCCCGCTCATGATAAATAAGATACCCAAAACGATTAAAAAGTCCGCCAGATATTTCATACTATGCAACTGATTTCGGAGAGCAATTAATTAAGTATGTATGTTGCGGTGTTGGTTGAATCACTGGTAGCGATCAGTTGCTGGTTCACGAAGATTTTTACAACAGGTGTATCTCCCGGTGGAAACTGAGTTATATATATAAACTTAGATGCCAGTCAAATATTGCACTTGTGTTGAACATATTCTTACGACCGTTTTTCTTCGAATTTCAGAGCAGTAATAGTCCAATTTCCATTACTGCCCTGGAACTGTATGGTACGGCGCTCGCCTGAAACCTCATCGTCAATGGCGCCTTCCTCTGTTAATATTACGATACAGTCCGTCGTCGAATTCATTTTTTTCTTTACTTCATAAAGCCTGGTCCCACCATCGTGTGATTCGGGTGGAAAGAGATGCCTTGCTATTCTTTCCGGAGAATTTATCCATTTAGCGCCGCTTCGCTGTCCATCTGAAATTTCCGTGTTCAAAGAAGTGAGGTATTCAGCTGACACGGATGATTGCCGATACCCGTCGCAGGAAATCAGGAGAAACGATATAATAATAAGTGTTAAAATGGTTTTTTTCATATGCATCTGATGAGGTTTACTTCCGGGTTCAGCGCCAGATTTATGCGAAACACGATTACCAGTTCACCCGCTCCAAATACCATTTTTCATTATAGTAATGACTGCCAAACAGGACCCACTTTTTTCGCTCATGGTATTTTTTGGCCTTGGTAATTTTTTTGCCCGTTTCTAAATTGGTAAAGTAAAGTTTATCGGTTGCGACATAAAAAAACGACTGGTATTTAATGGTATCCCTGCCGGAGATGAATATTTTAGGATCCTCTGCCCGGGTATACCGGTAGGGCCCGGTCTTCATCCAGATCGTCTTTAGAAATACTTTGTTATGAAAATGCTGGTAGGTCCCGGTTACGCTGTCATAGGTCAGATCACCCTGCGACACGTATTCAAACGTACTGTCGGCATTCAATTTTAACCGCACCGAAAACATCACCTGCACGGGAAAATTTGTGCGGTAGGTTCCCGTTGAAAACTTCGCCGGGCTGCAGGAACTGAAAACGGATGCAGTAAATAATAAAATAATTAAACCCGGGATTTTCCACATAAACGGACAGGGTTAAACATTTAATTCATACCGTGAACTCCGGCCACCACCCGCCATCGCAAAAACCCCCAGCACCACGAGTTCCTGCAAATCGCGGGTGGCGGTTGCTTTGGAAGTTTTGGTGATGCCCATATATTTTGCGGCGTTCATTCCCCCCTGAAATCCCTTTACTCCTTCTTCAAAGAACCGGTGCAACACCTTTAACTGCCGGGCATTCAGGTCCGGGGTAAACCGGTCAAAGAATTTTATTTTCTTCAGCGTGAATTCAATCTGCTCTCCGGCCTGCATCTGTGCATCCAGTATAGTGTTGGTAAAATATTGAATCCATCCGGTGATATCCAGTGATCCCTGCGCTTTTTCCAGCGCCGCATAATAATTTTTCTTCTCCGCTTCAATTGTCCGGGATAAACTTAGCAGTACCGGCCGGCCGATTCCCTGCGACAAAACTTTTTCCGCCAGCGCCCTTCCCACCCTTCCGTTCCCGTCTTCAAACGGATGTATTGTTTCAAACCAGAGATGGGCGATCGCAGCCCGCACAGGGCTTTTTCGGATTTCATCTTTACCCCCCGGCGCCGTATGGTTGAACCAGTCGATAAAGCGGTCCATTTCCTTTTTTACTACAGCCGAAGGTGGCGCTTCAAAATGTATTTTTTGTTTTCCGATGGCTCCGGATATGATCTGCATGGCTTCTTTATGGGTTCGCCATTTTCCGACGATAACATGGCTCTCATCCGCAACGATCATTTTCTGCCAGTTAAATAATTTTTCCTTTGTCAGCGGTTCACGAAAGGAGTTCCGGACGTCGGTCATCAGGTCTGCGATACCCACTGCTTTCCGGTCTACCTTTTTGGCCGGTTTTTTCGCCAGGCCCAGATTGGCCTTTATGGAAGAAAGTACATCTTTCCGGCTAAGGTATTCACCTTCAATTTCTGAGGTCTTCATCGCTTCCATCAGCATCAGGTCCACCACGGCTTCCGTTTGCATATTCTCCGGAATCGCCTTCCAGATGCCGGTGATATGCCCGGCCCTTTCTGCAAAGGCATACAGCGTATCCTCAACCGGTTTGAGGTCGTACGTAAAATGGGGCCAGTCTTTTCTTTGCCAGTTATAGCGTTCCATGAGCCGAATAGGGATATTATTCGGCTCAAATATAAGTATTTTTTGAGCTGAATGCAAGGGTATCCGGCTCAGCGATGTCATTCTGCCCTCAGGCACTCTTTGCCAGCCGAAGCTCCGCTTACGCTATAGCTTCAGCGGACAAGTCATTCGGAGCGAAGGCTGGTCACCGGATTGGCCAGCGATGCTTTGATCGACTGGAAGCTCACCGTTACCAGCGTGATCAGCAAAGCCGCAGCCAGCGTCGCGACGAAGATCCAGATCGAGATGACCGTGCGGTAATCGTAGCGGTCCAGCCAGTTGTGCATGAATAAGTAAGCAGCGGGCAATGCAATGGCCGACGATATCAAAACCAGCAGCAGAAATTCCTTCGACAACAGCGACCAGAGATTCAGCAGCGAAGCGCCCAGCACTTTGCGTACGCCGATCTCGCGGGTCCGCTGTTCGGCCGTAAAAGATGCCAGCCCGAATAATCCGAGGCAGCTGATGAAGATCGCAAAAGAAGAAAAGATCAGCGCGAGGGTTCCGATCCGTTGCTCCAGGGCAAAGTTTTTCGCGAATTCTTCGCTGACCACCGCATATTGCAGCGGTGCATCGGGAACATATTTTTTATAGGCTGCCTGAAGCAGTTCCACCGAATGGCCAAAAGAATTGGCCGGGTTCAACCGGATGTTGACCTGGCTGAGCCATTTCGGAGCCAGGTTCATCGAATAGACCATCGGCAGATTTTTAGTAAAAGGCGATTCCTGGATCACGTCCTTTATGATGCCGATCACGCGCATCTGCTGATCCTTGTGTTCGCCATATATAGAAGTTACGATACTGTTCAGCGGGTCCTTCAATCCCATCACCCGCAGCGCAGATTCAGAAAGTATGATGCTCGATGTGTCTCCGGGCCTGTCCGCAGAAAAATCCCGGCCCCGCAGAAAGGTCCAGCCCACCGTTCTACCAAAACTGGGGGATAAGCCCATCCAGCCCAAAATCGGATCTGCATGGCTGGTGTTTCCGGTCCAGTTCCAGCCACCCACCTTCGCCCAGTTCTGCGTAATCGGACCGGTCGACAAGGCCATATCCAGCACCGTATGATTGGCCATCAGTTCACGCCGCATCACATCATAGTTCCGGAAACTCTCCGGGGTATTCCGGTAAATCGTCAGCAATCCATTCCGGTTGTATCCGATCGGGCGGTTATTGGCATACCGGATCTGCTGAAATATCACGAGCGTGCCGACAATTAATGCAATGGAAATCGAGAACTGTAATACAACCAGCACTTTTCTTGGCATGGCAGCCAAACGTCCCGCCTTGATCGTTCCCTTCAATACTTTCACCGCATTGAATGATGAAAGATAAAAAGCCGGATAGCTGCCGGCGATCAAACCCGTAATGCCCGTAAAAAGGAGAATGCCGATCCAGAACAGCTGACTGGTCCAGGGAAAGGGAATTTCTTTTTCAGCCAGTTTGTTGAATGCAGGCAGCGCCAGGTACGCGAGCACCAGGGAGAAACACATTGCGATGAAAGCGATCAGGATCGATTCACCCAGAAACTGTATGATGAGTTGTACACGAAGGGAACCGACAGATTTACGGATGCCTACTTCGCGCGCGCGCCGTTCAGAACGGGCCGTACTCAGGTTCATGAAATTGATGCAGGCCAGCAGTAAAACAAAAAAACCAATGACGCCAAACATCTTTACAAACTCAATATCACCACCGGTATTCTTTCCGTTTTTGAATTCGTCGTATAAATGCCATTTGCTCATCGGGTGCAGGAGCACTTCCGCATGATCGGTACGGCCGTGGCCGTTCAATATGGTTTTAATTTTCGCAGAAACTTTTTCCAGGTCCGCATGATCCTGCAACTGGGCAATCATCTGGGTATAAGGGATATCCCAGCGGTCCTGGTACAGGATCCAGTCTTTCTGATTGTCCGGTTGCTGCAATGCTTCCGGATGATCCAGGTATTGCTGATCCCAGGTTAAGAAAGAATGGATCCAGCAGAACTCCGCTGGTTCCGGGATATCTTCATATACGCCTGTTACCCGGACGGATTGATTATTTTCCAGCTGCACAATTTTATTCATCGGATCTGTCTTACCGAATAAATCATGCGCCAGGGTTCGGTCGATGATGATAGACGAAACATTGTCCAGTGCTTTGGGGCCGCCCTGAGTCATCTTCAGGTCCAAAATGCGCATGATGGACCGGTCAACATAGAGGTTTCCCGCCCTGGTCACTTTCGTTTTTCCATAGGTATAACCTGAATGATCGGTATAGATCAACCGGCCGATGGCTTTGAAATCCGATCCCATTTTATTTTGCATTTCAGGGGCCAGCGGCGCCGGCACGCCCCGGTCTGTTTCGACCTGCCCGTTCTGCAGGGAACTCACCAGCACCCGCACGATGGAGTTATAATTTTTGAAACTCTTATTGATGCTTAATTCATCATTGATCCAGATGGCGATGAGCAGCACCATCGTCATGCCCAGCGCCAGGCCGGCGATATTGATGAGTGAGTAGATTTTATTGCGGAAAAGATTCCGCCAGGCGATTTTGAAGTAGTTCTTAAACATGTCGGGTTGATTTAAAGGTGATGGGTCTGCCAAAAAATCAACAAGAATATATCCCGATTGTATTCAGCTGATTTTCAATCCCGGCCGGAATAGCCGGCGCGGGCGTCCTGTACGGTTTCAGTACAGGTTTGCGTGAATCTGATACAGTTCAGGGCGGGAAATTGAGACAAATTGATTAATAATTGACAACCTCCCGCTCCATAGTCACTGTTTACTTCCGTAATTTAATCTTTACCAGAACAGCGATATGGTGCTGCACACTTCGAGCTGTATAAAAATAAAATCTGTAATTAATATAATTGATGATGAAAAAATGGACGCGGGTACTCCTGCTTTTTAACTTGTACGCAGCTCATATCATGGCGCAAAAGTCACAGGTGTTCAACATTCAGTCGCCGAACGGAAAATTGAAACTGACCGTTGAAACAGGGGCAGGAATAAGCTGGTCCGTAAATTATCAGGACACCCCTGTTATTACACCCTCCTCTATATCTATCACGCTGGGAAATGGTGAAATTCTCGGTGAGCAGGTTACGGTTCTTTCTTCCCAAAAATCATCGGTGAACGAAGATTTCACGACGCCATTTTATAAAAAAAGCGCGATAACCAATCATTTTAATCAGCTGATACTTGTGTGCAAGGGACTCTATGGAATTATTTTCAGAGCCTATGATGAAGGCATGGCCTACCGCTTTTTCACCAGGAAGAGCGGTGAAATAATAGTGAGTTCAGAACAGGCCCGGTTCAATTTCAATCGGGACGACACCTGTTTTGTTCCATACGTGCGCGATTTAAGAGGAAAGGAACAATTCATTCAGTCTTTTGAGGCCCTGTATACAGAAAAACCTTTTTCCGGTTTATACCGGGACTCGCTGATCTTTCTGCCGGTTCTTGTGAAGGCGAATGACCGGAATAAAGTGGTTATTACGGAAGCCGATCTTGAAAATTATCCGGGCATGTATCTCAGATCCGCCCCGGGCAAAGGCTTTGGATTTGAAGGGGTGTATGCCCCTTATCCGTTGGAAGAATTTCAGGGTGGATCTCATATGATGAACACGATGGTCTCGAAACGTGCGCCGTATATTGCCCGGGTAGATGGGAATCGCGATTTCCCATGGCGTGTTGTGGTGATCAGCGAACACGATGCCGATCTTCTGAACAATGATATGATTCAAAAACTGGCTGCTCCTTCAAGAATAAAGGATATCTCGTGGATCAGGCCCGGTAAAGTTTCCTGGGACTGGTGGAACGACTGGAATATTTCGCATGTCGATTTCAAGGCGGGCATCAATACCGCCACCTATAAATATTATATCGATTTTGCCAGCGCCAATAAACTGGAATATATCATTATGGATGCAGGATGGAGCGACCTGCTCGATCTGATGGTTGTTTCACCCGACATTAATCTGCCTGAAATTATCGAATATGCAAAGCAAAAGAATGTGTCTGTCATACTATGGGCATCCTGGTACGCGGCCAGTCAGAAAACAACGGAAGCATTTTCCAAATATTCGGCGATGGGAATTAAAGGATTCAAAATTGATTTCATGGACCGGGACGATCAGAAAATGGTAAAATCCATCTATGAGCTTGCGCAAAAAGCGGCCGAGTATAAACTGGTGATTGACTATCATGGAATGTACAAACCTACCGGATTGCAGAGAACCTATCCGAATATCCTGAACTGCGAAGGCGTAAAAGGAATGGAGAATGTGAAGTGGACTCCGAATGACGACGTGCCGCGGTATGATGTGACCATTCCGTTTATCCGGATGCTGGCCGGGCCGATGGACTATACGCCGGGAGCCATGAGAAATTCCACCAGGAGCGGTTTTCATGCAGATGGCTCGATGCCTATGAGTCAGGGTACGCGATCTCACCAGCTGGCGATGTATACCGTTTTTGAAGCACCACTCCAGATGCTGTCCGATAACCCCACAGTTTATACGAAAGAATCCGAATGCACGGATTTCATTTCCCACGTACCCACCACATTCGACAGCACGGTGGCACCCGATGGATCATTGGGCGAGTTTGTCGCCATGGCGCGCAGAAAAAATGGCATCTGGTATGCGGGCATACTCAATAATTGGAACGGCCGCGACATCACGCTGGATTTTTCATTTTTAGGAAAGGGGGAATATGAAGCTGAAATATTTAAGGATGGTATCAATGCTGACCGGGATGCCACGGATTATAAAAAGGAAATCAAAAAACTAAATGCGTCAACCAGATTGGTTATTCATCTTGCCAATGGGGGCGGATGGGCAGCCAGGATCCGGCCATCAACTCCCTGATCCAAAGAATGCAGGACTATCTTTAAAACGACTATCTTGAGTGGATAAACTCAATCATGAAAAAAAATCTTTCTCTTTTTCTCGCAATCTGCGTCGGCTTCTTAGTTTCCTGTTCAAATAAAAATGAAAGCGGTTCAACTACGCGGGCAGATAATCTGGCACTCGTAAAGAATATCCGTGAGGCGATCGATTCGGCCCAGTGGGATAAACTCGATCAGTATATTGCACCGGATGCCATTGACCACGACGGGGACCAGGGATATATCAAGGGCCGGGACAGTATAAAAATGATGATAAAGGACTGGCACACGATGGCGGACGAAAAGATCACCATAATCCGTGAACTGGCGGATGATGATTATGTGATGACCTGGGTGGACAGCAAAGGAAAATATCTGACCGCGGGCCAGGGCCATAAACCCGGCGACCCATTCGCCGCCGAACTCATGGACATCTCAAAAATTTCCAATGGCAAAGTGGTGGAACACTGGATGATGATGACGCCTGCCGATGTGATGAAGATGATGGCGAGTACCTCCGCTCCCGCCGTTCAGACTGTAAAAGAAATTCCAACGGATTCCGTGATGAAGAAAAAAGGCGGGAAATAATCGTTATAAACACAGCAGGTGACAAAATACCTATTTTTAATCTCGTGTCTGCTTTACGGAACGGTATGCTTCGGCCAGGTTGATACGATTCAATATGGACCTGCGCTGCGATTTCCGATGAATCCTTCAACAAAATCATTTTTATTGCGGGATCTAAATAATTTCCTGACTATCTACACGAAGGGCAGTAATCCGGAGCCGCCGGATCTGATGACAATGCCTCTTACAGATGAACTCAAAGATATCCGGCGAAGCGAAATTTTTCACGACTCAGCTTTCTTCCGGATCTACCTGGAAAATGTCGTTTTGCTGGCAGATACGAGCTATTTTATTCAATTTTCCTTCCTTGGAGTAAAAGAGGGCACCCCCTTGTTACGGGCGGGCATCGTCCTGGTTGGAAAGCAACTCATGGATCATTTTATTTTTTCATCCCCACTGAAAAAATATACGCAAAACTGGAAAAGGGAAAACATCGAAAATATACTATTTATTTTCCCCGACACCATAGACAGGGCTAAGGCCGCCTCATTCGCGCGGCTCGATTCCATGTATAATTCTAAAATAAACTCTCCGGGTCAGCAAACGATTTTCATTAACGCGGATAACTTTCCGGATGCCCTCCATTTAGTTGGCGTGAACTTTAAATCGGATTATGCCGGTTATGCCTACAATTCTCTATCTGACTATTCCAATAACAAACGAGTCGTGATCTCGGGAAGGCCGGGAATATTTCCAAATTATGATCCGCACGATACCTGGCATGAAAAATTAAGAACGGTAATGAATGATTCGGTCATTAATCGCCCGGTCGATGAAGGCTGCGCCTATTTATTCGGAGGCAGTTGGGGATTTACCTGGATCCAGGTGTTGGACAGTTTTAAATTATATGTCAGCGCTCATCCAAACGCAGACTGGCTGACGCTGTACAAAAACGGATCTGCATTTAACATGGGAAAATATCAATATGCCATTGCCAATATACTGAACGCCCTCTTAGTTCAAAAAATCCAGCGGGAAAAAGGATTCCCCGCAGTAATGAGATTACTCAGCTGCGGCCGGCGGGAAAAAGGCGATGCCAATTATTTCAAAGCTCTCCGGGAAATTACCGGAATTACAGAATCGAACTTCAACCAAGAAATAGATAAGTTACTTCATTAGTTTATGATCTGGTTAGCCAGTCATATGACTAATGCCCGCATGCCACGGTGTCGGCATTAAAGCTTCCCGAAGCACTGATTCCATATGCCAGTGTAATCACGCCCCCGTTACTGGCCGCCCCTACAGCGGAAACTCCCACATTGCCGCCATTGGGAAAATCAATGGAAGCCGACCAGGGCAACGATGGATTGGAGACTTTTACCATACCATTTACGCCCTGATAAGTGACGGAGGATAAAGAAACGGATCCGGCGCCCGAAGCCGAGTAAGTTACCTGGGCACCGGAAGGCGCCGTGGCGTTACCGGTTGAAAAATTACATTGATTATTTGAAGAGGAACTCTTACTGCAGCCGGAAACGATATAAAAACAAACTACAAATGCAAGTCCCCATTTCGAAAGATTACTGTTTTTCATGATAATTTATTTTATCAGTGGAATAATACGAACGCCTACATATTCTCCATATAAAACACATTGAACCGATGCCCGTCCGGATCGGCAAAAATAAAACCATAATAACCTTTTCCAAATTCCTCCGGTTGGGAGATCAGTTTCCCACCCGCCTTTTCAACCTCTATTGCCCAGGCATCCGCCTGGCTTTTACTTTCGGCGGACACAGTGAAGATGATTTCATTCATTTCCTGTGAATCGACGATTTCACCCTCTATATTGGTTTTGAGTATGTCTTTTAAAAAAAAGTGCATCACAAAATTATCTTCACCAATAAAAAAACTGGTCAGTTCCCTGGAGGGATGCCTGTTGTTGGGTTTAAAGCCCAAGGCCGTATAAAATTTAGTCGTGCGGTCCAGATCGGTGGTGGCAAAATTTGCCCAGATCTTTTTCGGGTTCATGCCGTTTACTTTATTAGTTCTCTAATTTAATACGAAAACCACTGCGAAAAATGTGCCGCCCTGTAACGGTGCATTGAACCTTCCATAATTCGTTTTGTTTATTCCTTTTATAAATCAATCGCATGACAAATAAAACATGGTTTATAACCGGTGCATCCAGAGGATTCGGAAGAATCTGGGCAGAAGCTGCATTAAAACGAGGTGACCGCGTAGCAGCGACAGCCAGGGATCCGCTTACCCTGGAACAGTTAAAGACAACATACGGCGACGCGTTCCTTCCTTTACAACTGGACGTGAGAGACCGGAAGGCCTGTTTCGAAATGGTAAACAAGGCAGCAGCCCATTTCGGTAGACTGGACATTGTGATCAACAACGCGGGCTACGGGCTGTTCGGGGCCATTGAAGAAGTATCCGAAACCGAAGCCAGGGACCAGTTTGAAACAAATGTTTTCGGCGCATTATGGATTACGCAGGCTGCTTTGCCGTTGATGCGTAAACAACAATCGGGGCATATTCTACAGGTGTCCAGCATTGGAGGGGTGACCACTTTTCCGATTGTTGGTATCTATCATGCATCCAAATTTGCCCTCGAAGGATTTTCCGAGACCCTGGCGCAGGAAGTGGAACAATTCGGCATTCATGTAACCCTCATTGAACCTGCCGGATACGAAACCGACTGGGCAGGCAGTTCATCCGTTCGCAGTAAACCGCTGGCTGCCTATGATGAAATCCGTGCGCGTCCAAGGCCAACCACCTCTGTAAAAAGAGGAGATCCGGAGGCGACTGCACCCGCCATTCTGAAACTGGTGGATGATCCCAACCCTCCGGTGAGATTGTTTCTGGGAAAATTGCCGCTGACGCTGATCCGGGAACGTTATAAAAAGAAAATGGAAACCTGGGAAGCATGGAATGCCGTTTCAGAAAGCGCACAGGGGAATTAAGATAATCATATTACCAGCCACCTCTTCATCGCCGGCGGCCACTTATTCAGACCGTAAACTTGTAACCGGATTGGCCACTGCGGCTTTGAGTGATTGGAAGCTAACGGTCAGCAACGCAATCAGCACGATCAGCAAAAACGGCAGGAAAAAATATAGCCAGTGCATGCTGATTCTGAAATTGTAATTCTGTAACCAACTCGTCGAGCTTAACCAGGCAAGTGGTACGGTAATGAAAAAGGCAATTACAAGCAACCCGGCAAATTCACGGTATAATAAGTTAAGTATATTTCCGACAGACGCGCCCAGCACTTTCCGGATGCCGATTTCTTTTGTTTTTTGCAGGGTGGTGAAAGAGGCGAGCCCGAATAAACCCAGACAGGCAACGAGGATGGCGAGGCTGGTAAATATTCCGAATACTTTGCCAAACTGCTGATCTGCCTTATACTGCTCGTTGAAATGTTCATCCAGGAAAAAATATTCGAATGTATTTCCGGGAAAGAATTTATCCCATTCCTTTTTGACGGAGGGAATAGTTTGGGAAGCGCCGGATGCAGCGACCTTCATGGAGATGGGACCATTCACATCGGGAATAAGTCGTAAAATCAACGGCTCATAGGCTTCCCGGAGCGATTGCTGATGGAAGTTTTCCGCAACTCCCTCGATCGTATACTGGTCGCCCCAAAAATCTATTTTCTTTCCAATAGCTTCTTCCGGTTTATTAAAACCAAGATGCTCTATGCCCATCCGGTTAAATATAACCGAGTGTTTGTCAGACCCAAAGGACCGGTCAAAGGGATGCCCGGCAATTATTTTTAATTCATAGGTTTTAAGGTAGTCGTAGTCCACCCCGATCACGCGGTATTGCTTCTGTCTGGTTTCATCCTGACCCACCAGCTTGATCCCGCCGGCATTCCAACCCACGGGTTCGCCGGCAATACTCGTTGAAACGGTTATGTGCTGAATGGACGGAATCTGCTGCAATTCCTGCTTGAACGCGGTGATTCTTTGCATAAAGGTGGAATCAACACCCACCAGCGGCCGGGGCAATACCAGCGTCTGGTCGATATTGATTCCCAGGGATTGCCGGCGCATAAACTGAATCTGCTGATAAACGACCACGGTTCCTATCAATAAGAACAGGGACGCCACAAATTGAAAAACGACCAGGGATTTTCTTAATCCGCTTCCCTTACCGGAACCGGAGAGTTTTCCCTTCAGAACATCTACCGGATTAAATCCCGACAATACAAATGCTGGGTACAATCCGGATAAGAAAACGCCCACCAGGAACAATGAGCCCAGTCCCAGCCAGAATCCGGATTTTGCAAACAATGAAAAACTCAGGTGCTGCCCGGAAACTGCGTTAAAGCCCGGAATGGCAAAGACGACGATCGCGAGTGCCAGCACTAAAGCAATGGCATTTAATACGGCAGACTCCGACAAAAACTGTATGATGAGCTGACCGCGTTGCGAACCCACGGCTTTTCGTACTCCCACTTCCCTCGCCCGGGTAATGGCACGGGCCGTTGCCAGGTTGATATAATTAACCCAGGCGATGACGACGATGAAAAACGCAATACCCAATAAAAGATAAACCGTTTTTCCGTCGCCGTTTTCTCCCGGTTCCATCATATAATGAGAATACAGGTGGATATCATTTAATGGCTGTAAACGATAAATGACCCCGGCGTTGTACTTTTTCATGTCATCGGCCGTAAACTTCGTTACCACCGGGATCATTTTCTTTTCCACAACAGCGGGATTGGCGCCCTTATTTAACAGCAGATACGTAAGACAGCCATCCCACTGCCAGGCGGTTTCCGGACCACGGCCTGTGGAGTCCGTTGTCCATTTCTGGAATGTGGCGTAGGATAAAAGGATGTCGGGCTTTATCTGGGTATTGACGGGCGCGTCCTTGTAAACTGCCGTGATCCGGTAGTTACTGTTGCGATTCAACTCGAGGGGTTTTCCAATAATATTCGTAGTGCCAAATAATTTAATCGCCGTGGAAGCCGACAGCGCCGCGGTGAATGGATCCTTCAACGCCGTAGCCTTGTTACCAGCTATGAGCGGATAGGAAAATATGTTGAAGAAAGAAGCATTGGCGAAATATACCTTTTCAATTTTTACAGGCTGGTTCCTGACTTCGGCGGTTACCTGGTCGTTTTGAATCACTTTCACATAGTCTTCTATTTCAGGAATGGCCGCCTTAAAAGCGTTGCCCACTCCGAAAGCGCCGGCCGCCCACCGGGTGCTGATTTTACCATTGTCATAGCGGTCCTGCTGCACCCGATAAATACGGTCCTTATTCTGCTGGAAATTTTCATAGCTCAATTCAAACGAAACGTACTGGAGGATCAGCATACAGGCGGCGATGCCGATGGCCAGACCCAGAATATTGATGGATGAATAGGCCTTATGCCGCCGGATATTTCTCCAGGCAGTTTTGAAGTAGTTTTTAAACATCGATGCAGGTTTTACCGGTTATGCGCTGGGATCCATAATAAAGACATGCAATCTATACAAATGTTGCATTGCTATGGCAGAACGCGAAAACCCCGCCTCTATATTTCAAGAAACGGGGTTCGTAGTCCTGCTCATTCATTATTTACTGACAGATACAGCCTTTGCTGCTTCTACGATTACGGCGGCAACTTTTTCAGGTTGTGAAATATATACCGCGTGGCTGCCTTTTACTTCTGTTATCCTGGTATTTGAACGTCTGTACATATTACGCTGGATGTCCGGAACGATGCTTTTATCGTCTGTGGCTACAACTGCAAAACTGGGTTTATTTCTCCAGGCAGCGTTCGTGATCGGTGTAATAAAACATTTACCTGCAAAAGCCCCATGGGATGCATACATAAAATCTGCATCTTCTTTGCTGAGGTCTCCGCAGAAACCTGCATGAAATTTTTCCTTGTCATAATAAACAATGCCTTTTTCGTCGGCTTCCATTACTCCATTTTCGGGAGCAGGCGGCATGGTTAGAAACCATTACAGAGCAGACTCACCGTTGTCAGGCTGGAAGGCGGCAATATATACCAGGGCAGCTACATTAGGGTGGTTTCCGGATTCGGTGATTACTGCGCCGCCCCAGGAATGGCCCGCGAGAATGGCAGGTCCGTCCTGTCTGTCCAGAGCAAGTTTTACAGCTGCTGCATCATCTTCCAAAGAAGTCAGCGGGTTTTGAACAACGGTTACCTGGTAGCCCTTTTGCGTGAGCACTTCGTAAAGGCCCCTGTATCCGGAACCATCGGCAAAAGCGCCGTGTACCAATACTACATTTTTAACTGATTGTGCATTTGCTGAAGTTGTTCCGTTTTTTACCGTTAGCGTTTCCATTTTATTTGTTGTTGAAGTTTTTGTTTGAATCAACAGTACAAAGATGCTATGGAAAGCAGGGGCTGATAATTAGCGTATTTCCCGTTTTGTTGTAATAATTTCCCTATTTCAGGGCGGCCGGGGTATTCCTGAATTCCAACGGAGAAATACGGGCAAGTTTCTTAAAGAAGTTTGAAAAATAGGATACATCTTCGAAGCCCAGTTCAAAGGTTATTTGTTTTACGGTTTTATCCGTGTAGATCAATAGCCTTTTTGCTTCTATGTATATTCGTTCCTGGATCACCTGGGAAGGCGTCTTGTTGTTATAAATCGCAAAGAAGTTCGACAGGGTCTTGGGTGATTTGCATAGCTGTTCCGCATAAAAGCTGACCGAATGTTCCGTTTTAAAGTTCGCCTCGACCAGAAGGTTGAATTTCCGGATAATATTAAATTTCTCATCCTGTATTTTCTTCACCGGCACATATTCCGATCTGGCCAGCCTGGTCACATAAATAATAAGCCGCTTTAATAACACCAGCAACATTTCATTCTGGATATTATCGGAGGTTTTAAATTCTTCCGTAAATACATCCAGCAATAATTTTAGTTTATGTTGCGCATGTTCATCCAGCTTAATAAATAAATGATCCGTTGTTCCAAACAAAAATCCCACACAACTTACTTCGCTGTCATGATCAATGATGCAATAAAACTCCCGGTTAAACTGCCAGGCTACAATATCAGTTGCCCGTTCAAAAGAAAAAGTCTGATCAAAGAGCAGCGTCAGTAAACTGTTTGGAAGAAACTCATTCTCCACACCGTCGATGGTTACTTTCTGGCTTTCTCCGGGGTTCCAGGCAATTGTAAAATATTTATTTACCCGGTCACGACTGAAATATAAACGGTCGAAATTGTTTTCCTCTTTAAAAAGCAACAGGTCCCCACCGGTTTTGTCGTCTCTGATTTTAAGTTTCATATTTTTGTCGCTTCCATTTAACTTCAATAAAAAATCCGTTGGTGGCCGCTAAAATTAATAATTAAGATGAAACCGCTTTTTATTTTAAACCTTATTTTTATACATTTCTGATTCAATCATTAATCTGAGAAAGATATGCCCTATATACCATTGAATGAAAACCTGCCCGGTATTACCGGTTTGCTGGATTATCGTACCGATACGGCACTGCCCATCCGCCAGTTAACACAAATACTGCTGCGCGGACCATCTTCTTTATCGGAAGGAGAACGCGAGCTGATTGCTTCGGTTGTTTCTTCCGGAAATGAATGTGCATTTTGCACGGCTGCCCATACAGCGATTGCAGATCTATACCTCGGTGATTCTTCCATATCAGAATCTGTAAAAAATAATATTGACAACGCGCCGGTTAGTGAAAAAATGAAAGCGTTGCTCACGATCGCTTCAGCCGTTCAAAAAAATGGAAAGCTGGTAACGCAAGCCATGGTGGATGCCGCGAAAAAAGAAGGCGCTACCGATCTGGAATTGCACGATACAGTGCTGATTGCGGCCTTATTCAGTTTATATAACCGGTACGTAGACGGACTCGCTTCCGTTACGCCGGCCGATCCCGCTTTTTATAACAGGCTGGGGCATATCCTGCTGGAAAAAGGATATCTTCCTTCGGAGAACCGGTATGCGACATTGTAGAATCAACAGGCGCTGTTTATTCTGCGATGGCCATCAACAGTTCCGTTTCCAGTTTGGATTCATCCTTTGTCCAGTGTCCGTAAATCTCAACATAGGGCAGGGCTGGCTCATGACCTTGGTTCTTTATTTCATCGTTCATATCCGGCACCACATGTTTCAGCAGATGATACGGACCAATATGTTTATGGTAAGCGTAATTTGGAAGATCAACCACTTTATGCTCCAGTCCAAAATCCGGGTCAGGAGTCTCGTACAATTCAACTCCGGCAAAGATGTGTTCATCGATTTCATATACCCAGACATTGATCCCTTTATTCTTTAATTCCTTTGTTTTGACAATCTGCCACATTTTGTCCATCAGCTTAAAGGCAGTTCCGGCGTAATTTTTATTGACAGCAATTCCCGAAAATCCATAGATATCTATCCGGAGATTTTTGTGAATGATTTCAATGTTCATGACAGTGAATATTATTCGCAAATTTAAAACCCCGGCATAGATATACCGGGATTCAACTACTGACTCGAACTAAAAGGCGTAACGCTTAACGCTTAATCCTTAACGATTAACGCATCATACCCGATGCTATAAGCCTTGAGCTTTACGCCTTACACACATTTCCCCGCCGGGCATTAATACTAAATTATTTAGCAAAGCTAGTGTAGATTATTTTGCCGGCCAAAAGAAAAAAATTGGTGCAAAGCTTAATGCATTAAGCCTTGCGCCTTAAGCCTTACGCCTTATAATCCGGCCATCAACAGGCAGTTTCCGCACAGATTTAATTTCCACGAGATCAGAAAATTTGGGGTAGAGGGGATTCAGCAGCACATTGTATTCTGTGGGATTGATGGCCGACCGGACCCGCAGGCCCAGCCATTTTTTTTCCTGCATCCAGCGATCGCCGGTTGCCTGGTCGGCCAGTAAGGAAAGTTGTGTCCAGTCTTTCGGATAATCTGCCTCCGGCGGTTCATAAATGAGTGTGGAATCTTTAATCAGGATCTCCATCATATACAATTGGGGTGGCATGAGGTCCTGCCCGAAGGGAACAATATATTCCAGCAAAGCCAGCGAACTATTTTCGCTGGTATATAAAATGTACGTGCCCTTACTGTTCCAGCGTCCGCCGCGCCGGAACGCGCCTGTTCCGCTGAGGTCGCTGGTTCTGCTCTTGTCCTGAACAATTCTGAAAACGATCATGTCAGGATATTAAGAGTATACGCCTTCTTCGATCCGGCCCAGCACATCATCTACCAGGACTAATCCTGAGAGCGTATCAAGCAGTTCCACTGGTTTCATATTATTCAGCGCGCGATTCTCGCGGTTCAGCCATCGTTTGAGTTTTTTCTTCATCACGAAAAACAGTGTAACCGTGCTGAACGAGTTTTGCAATCTCGAGGGCATGGGAAGAAATTTTCCTGCTTAGCTTTTCCTTATCTTCTTTACGTTCCATCGTTTTGACGGACACATCAAAAATATTCTCTGAAATATATTTCCGGCTGACGCCTATAAAATCGGCGAGTGTATTTATGGAAGCTTTGGTAATACCGGCATCAGTCAGCTTGATATAGTCTAGATAGGAATTGATCTTTTTAGAGGCGGCACCGGATATTCCGAGCCAGTGCGCCGCATCAAAATTCGTATGGCCGTTTTTGCCGGCATCATCCCGGGTGCCCGTTTCCCCGCTAAGGGTTATGACCGGTTTTGGGTCTGGTTTTGAAGCTTTTGCCATATGCGACAATTTTACACAATTTACGTCATTTTTGTCGTATTGCCGAATTTGACATTGTGAGCCTAATCTGACCGGCGCTTGAATTTTGCCGCACCAGGCAGGCTATTTGATTCTAGATCATGAATTTCCACGATCTGGTAAAAAGTAATATCACGGATATAAGTAGAAAAAACATTGATATCGATACAACTAAATTGTTTTCTTTCCTTTTTAAACCAATTTGATAAGATCGCCGCCTTGGAAAATGGATTTGCAATCATACATTAATATATGGCTCGCAGGGTTTGGATTTTATTTG
>Ga0206904_1062_pt1 | contig 28506 bp, 24 predicted proteins | sample Alteio_BWOrgHeat_42_FD_152981 | JGI IMG/M metagenome (GOLD analysis project Ga0206904, IMG submission 152981) | Enriched cells from forest soil in Barre Woods Harvard Forest LTER site, Petersham, Massachusetts, United States -... | ecosystem: Environmental > Terrestrial > Soil > Temperate forest >...
GTACGCGATGGTAATTTTCTGCCTTACCAGTTTAATGAAGCTGCAGCTATTGCCCTTTCAAAAAATATACCACTGCTGGTTGGTTCCTGTAAAAATGAATACAACCCATTTATACCAGGCTCAATGAGCATATCGATGGATAGCGCCAGGGTTAAATTGCAAAAAATATACGGCGATAAAACTGCGGCTTATTTAACAGCCGTTAAAAAAGCTTATCCCGAAACCGTTAAGCCTTCGGATTATATAGATGTTGATCTTCTTTTCAGGCCCTTAGTTATTGAACAGGCTGATAAAAAAGCAATATCCGGCGCAGCACCTGTATATATGTATCTCTTTAAGTGGCAATCGCCGGTATTGGATGGTGCATTTAAAGCCTTTCACTGTATGGACATCGCTTTTGTTTTTAATAATATTCAGAGATGTGAAGAAATGACAGGTGGCGGAAAAGAGGCCTATGTCCTGGCCGATAAAGTAAGCGAAGCCTGGATAAATTTTGCACGTAGCGGAAACCCAAACCACAAAGGCTTACCTGCCTGGCCGCAATATACTCCCCAAAATGGGGCAGCTATGTTATTTGATAATAAATGCGAGGTAAAAGAACATCATGATAAGGACCTGTTGATGATAGCGGCAGGGAAATAATCGTGCCGTCCGTGATTTTTAGAGATATCTCCCGGTGATCCTTGAATAATAAAAAACCTTAAAGGCATTAATATTTATGCCTTTAAGGTTTTAATATTTATATATAGTCAGCAGCTTATCGGCAACTACTATTACATACTGCCTGGCCCACTCTTAAAGTATGGTTTGTAAGCGATAAGCTGTTTAAGCAATTCCTTATTTGTAGCAATTATTTTTGCTTTCTCAGTTTCACCTGCCAATAAAATTATATACCCGTATGGCCCTTTTCTTTTTCCCAGTAACGTTGCACCAGGGTTAATCACGACTGGTCCGTCTGCCTTGCCATCAGGTATGTTGCCAATATCTTCATTTGTCAAATATGGGGCATAAAACATATAATGTGGCCCGTTCATAGTCATCACGTTATGTTTATCCGGGTCTCCGGGATAGGTACGCATTACCGGAGCCAGCATGTATGAAATGCCGGGTCTTGCCGGGGCTTTATATGTCCCTTTCTTTATCCTGTCAAGTACTATGTTTTTGATCTGTAGGGCAGTGAACTTTCCCGAAGCCCTCATCGTCGCCACATCCTCATAAATCGGAAAAATTACCCTTGCACCTTCAGCATCGTAGCTAATGGCAGTAGCAATGTCTTTCCTGAATTCAGCCCATTCCCACTCAGTACGGGTAACAAAGCATATGAACCCGTTTGATCCTTTATGAGCTACATAATAGCCCTTTTTAGGATCTAACAAATAAACAGTAGCGTCCTTGCGCAATTGCGGGGGAAGGGCGCTTAATGCATAGCTGGTCTCCAGGTTTACCGGCATTTTTTCAAGTTCCCAGTCTGCAGGCTTTTGAGCAAAGCTTTGGATGGAGGTGAATAAGATGACAAGTACGAATAGCGCTCGCCGGTACATTTTTACCGGTCTGATTATATTATTCATGTTTATGGTTTAATTGCCATACTTCATTGTATGTAATATTGTGCAATGAAGTTAATAGTTGCGATTAGATTTAACAGGGGTGATAAATGCCATTATGAGGGTGTTTTTGCGCCAGTTAAGCAATTTTGTCAATTTTTAATGCCTGATTGCCTTCTCAAAAGCAAACCATTGGGCTGCAGCCTTTTGGAGTTCGCTGCTATCAGCGTCCTTGTCAACAGCCCAGGCGATGATCCCATCAGGGCGGATCAGTATCGCACTCAAGCCTAACTGGTCCTTTGCATTGCCCGAAATATACTTTATTTGGTCGTCATATTCACTTGCTAAAGTTTTGAGTGATGCATTGCTGTCAAAATCAAGCAATACCCCTTTGCCATCATGCATTAAATCGCCAATCGTTGTACCGTTTTCTAACTCAAAATTGGGAACGCTGCGGCCAATTAAAGGGTGTTCTCTACCGAGATCATAACCTGTGTTAATACCCCAAACCCTTCCTGCAAAGTAGGTGGCTCCATCGCGTGTATTCATAAGGTCACGGATAATTGCGTTAAGTGCACGGGAACCTGGGTCTGGTTTCATTATTGCAACCTGTGCACGCGACCAATCCAGCACCTGCACACCAATTGGGTGCCTTTCGGTATAATAACTATCCAGCAGGCCTTCAGGAGCTTTGTTTTGTATGGTTGCGGCAAGCTTCCAGCCCAGGTTCATGGCGTCGCCAAGCCCAAGGTTAAGCCCCTGACCACCCAATGGTGCATGTATGTGTGCGGCATCGCCTGCTAAAAGTACCCGTCCGTTGCGATAGGTTGTGGCCTGCCTTGCACGATCGGTCCATGTAGTTGCGGCATGCAGGGCAGTAATAGTAACGTCGGTGTCCGAAACGCGGCGCAGCATCTCCTGTACGTGTTCAAGCGTGATGGGCTTTTCTGAACTATGAAAGGCTCCGCCATCAAAATCCTGTATCACCACATAACCCGGTTGCGATTGCATGTACATGCCAGTTGGTGTCACGATTCGGCCGGGTTTGAGCTTCTCAGGATCTGCGATATCAACCTGGGTGGTGTAGCCTGTAAATTCAGGCTCTGTACCGGCAAATTCAAAACCGCCCATTTTGCGAACAGCACTACGGGCTCCATCGCAACCTACCAGCCATTTAGCTTGAAAAGATTGGTCGCCACTCTGAACAGTTACCCCATCTGTGGTTTGCTGAAAATTTGTAATAGGAAGCCCGCGCCTGATCTCTACACCCAGAGCTTCTGCACGACGGACAAGCACCGTTTCAAGTTCCTGCATTTCAGAAATTAAGCTGGCAGGAGTGGAGGCTGGCAAGCGGTACTCCCACTGTGAGGTGTCAACATCGCCTTCAAGAAATGGGATCCCTGCAAAGTGCCCAACCTGGCGTTGTGCCCCTTGTTTAGCATGTTGGTGAGGGTTCTTAAGGCGTTTATGTATCTCGAGATCCTTTAGTAGATCACGGCGGTAAAGCGTTTCAATAGTAGGCGCCGAAAGTCCGCGGATGCCGAAGGGTAGCTGCTTTAATGGCGAGTGCGGGTTCTCTGCCTTTTCCAGTACCAGGACTGAACATTTGGCAAGGGCTAACTCGCAGGCGAGGAACAAACCTACAGGCCCTGCGCCGGAAATAATAACATCGTATTTAGAATGATCTTGTGCTTTCATATAAAATATATTGTGGCACAAAAGTCAGGATTGCCGCTGGGGCAGGATAGTATAAACGCGACAAAATAGTTGTTTACAGCCTGTTTTCATTTTTTAACATACATCAACGTTCCGTTATTTTCTACTCTCCAACTTTGTAAAATGAAAACACAAACATTAGACAGTTTAAGCAGAATAAATATTGCAGATAACTTAACAGACAATGAGGGCATCATAAAGCCTGCCATTGTTGGTATATCAATAAGCTTGTTCATGATGAACCTTGACACAAGTATAGTGAGTGTAGGATTGCCGACAATGATTAAAAGCCTCAACACAACATTTGTTTCGGGGCAATGGTTTGTATTGATCTATTTACTGGTGCTTACAGCGTTTATTACGGCAGCAGGACGGCTGGGCGATATGGTGGGGAAAAAGAAGCTGTTCCTGTGCGGTATTGCCATATTTACAATAGCATCTTTGCTTTGCGGTTTATCCTACAATGCTGCATTCCTTGTTTTATTCAGAGGGGTGCAGGGTTTAGGCGCTGCGTTAATATTGTCGTTAGGTATGGCAATTGCAAGCGAACTAACGCCGAAAAAACATCTTGGTAAAACCATGGGGATTTTGTCGACAGTAACCGCCCTGGGAATTGCAGGCGGTCCATCTGTTGGTGGGGTATTGCTTTCAACTTTTGGCTGGCAATCCATGTTTTTGGTGAATGTCCCTTTTGGTATAATTGCTTATTGGCTAACCTATAAATCTGTAAACTTATCCGTAATTAAAAAAACAATTAATATTGACTGGATAGGAATTTTGCTGCTGGCCGCTACATTATCATGTTACTGCATCGGCATGACCATGATTGAAAAAAGAGGTTTAAGCAATCCAATCGTTCTAACATTACTGGCAACAACCCTGATCGGATTGGTTGCTTTTGTTAAGTTTGAGATGAAAAAAACTTATCCCTTACTGGATATTTCTATTTTTAAAAACAAGCTCATCAGCAGGAACCTCATTGTAACCGTGCTTGTTTACACTGTAATTATCACTACAGTAATATTACCTCCGTTTTACCTTTCAAAAGCTGCTAATTACAGCCTTGTAAAAGTAGGGCTTGTCCTGTCCTTCGGGCCTTTGGTTACAGTTGCCTTTAGCGTTTATGCCGGAAAAATTGCCGATAAATACGGCGCAAAAAATGTAATGTTTTATGCCGTACTGTTAATAGCAGCAGGATGTTTGTGCATGAGCACAATTACACCGGCCGAAAACTGGACAGGCTATCTTTGGCGGATAGGGATCATAGCAATGGGCCTGAATTTTTTTAAAACCCCGAATAATACGGTTATAATGGAGGTTGCAAAGCCCGACCAGCGCGGATTATTGAGCAGCTTTTTATCGCTATCCAGAATTTTGGGGCAGATAACAGGAACTGCGGTAATGGGGGTTATCTTTGCTGTATTATCCGGCGTTTCAAATGCTTCGCAAGGTAACAGCTCGCCCCGGTCAATTACCTATGCGTTTGATAAAATATTTCTGCTAAACGCCTTTATTGCGTTGTTTGCAGCATTGCTGATCTATCCCAGGACATTTAAACAGAAACATAATTTTGACAAGCCGTGATGGTGTTTATATTTGAATGTTTATGAAAGAAGCTTTAGCCAAATTTATTTTGAAAAAAGTGAAAGCAAGCGATGAAGAATTGGCGCTTATCCTTTCGTACTTTAAACCCCTTGCGGTTAAGAAAAAAGAAATTTTATTACGTGAGGGCGGCCTGGCAAATAAGATGTTTTTTATTGTGAAGGGCTGTTTGCGCATCTATTTTGTAAAAGATGTTGGTACCGAAGTTACGCGGCGCATTATATTTGAAAACGACGCCTCGGCATCAATGGTATCCTTCATCACACAAAAGCCTTCGAACGAATATATTGAAGCAGTAATGAATTCAGAATTGCTGTATATGGATAGAAAGGATTTTTATTACCTGGTTGACACTGTTCCGGCATGGGAAAAATTTTACCGCTTTCAGCTTGAATATGCTTATGTAGTAAACACCAACAGGCTAATGAGTTTTATTACAAACGATGCTACTGAACGCTACCTGTCGCTGCTAAAAGAAAACCCAGAAATAGTTAAGCGCCTCTCGAACAGGTTGGTTGCTAATTACCTGAACATTACGCAAGAGGGCTTAAGCAGGTTAAAATCAAAGCTATAATGCAGTAAAAACGATGCCTACCGTAGCATTGCATTAGCTATTTAGATAGAAAAAATATTTCATTAGAGAGCATGGCTTCCGTTTCTTTGCCTCTACGTGCAAATGCTGCTGGGGTAGTACCGCTGTAGCGTTTAAATTCCCTGCTCAGGTGCGATTGATCTGTATAACCCAGTTCGTGGGCTAAGCCTGCAAGGTTGGAATCCGGGTGATGCCATAAGCGGTTCCGTACCTGCTCAAAGCGCATCAGGGCCGACACATCTTTAACCGTATGCCCCGAAGATTGCTTAAACTTCCTCTCCAGTGTACGAACCGTTGCGTGAGCCGCCTCTGCTACCTCGCTTACCGGGATAGTACCTTTTGCTTGCCGCATGGCGACTCCAGCTTTAAATAACATAGTGTTATCAGCAATAGCCGACCGTGCATCCAGGAAATATTGTTTTACCTCGTCCAACGCTTTATTTACCTCCCCGGCTTTAATCAACTTACTCAATATAGGTTGAAGCTGGGCGATAGGATGCTCAAATATGTGTACCCCGTTTTTACCGGATGGCAGTCCGAGCAAGTCGAACACCGTCCATGGAAAGCACCTGATGGCGATGATCTCTAAACGGTTTTTGGTGTAAAAAACAGCAGGCTGATTGAGCAGCCCCATCATAAACGGTGATGGCAATGGCTGCAAACCCCCGTTGGTGGCAATGCTAAGATCTGTCCCGAAATGAAAAATAATTTCGGCATAGCCATCAGGTTGTACCTCAAAGCCCGATGGTAGTTCTCCCACATAGCGGATGTTATGCCAAAAGCACTTTATAGTATCCCGTAGCTCTTCAGGAGGTTCAAATTCTTGGTGCTGCATTTTTGTTTATGGTAGATGTTTTCACTGCATCACTAATCTACAAAATATCTCCCATTTGTCATTGCGAGCGCAGCGTGGCAATCCCGTAGCAGATAGGCAGGCGACGAATGACATAGTTTGTGTTTTGTGTTTGTCCGTCCGTAACAGGGGTACTGTTGTGGTGTTACAAGGATGTTAAAGAATAGAGCGTTGTCAGTCTGAGCCTGTCGAAGACTATGCGGGTAAGGCCCTCTGCCCACATGCTTCGACGAAGCTCAGCATGACACCCCTGTTTGTGGTGTTTGTCCGTCCGTAACAGGGGTGTTGTTGCGGTGTTACAAGGTAAAAACACTCAATCCTAATCATTCTCCCATTTGTCATTTCGAACGAGGAACGAGGAGAAATCTTCTAAACTATACAAAGCGAACTATATAGGTTGGCTACTTGTATGGCGCTATTGTTTGTTGCAGAAGATTTCTCTCTATCGTTCGAAATGACAGAATGATAATTAGAACTCATCAACGTCCATCCTTAATAGAGGGCATTGTGGGTTACAAGGTTTGCCATCATAGCCGTGCTTTTCATTTGATATACTTTCTTATATTCGGACAAACATTAGCAAAATGAATTGGAAATTAATTGCCGGAATTGTTTTTTTAATTGTTGGATTGCTGATGTTTAACGACGTTAGAAAGCGAAAGCCCGCTTCCGAGAAAACAAACTGGAAAGGGCAATTGATAGCTCAATATATTCAATTTTGGGTAACAACTATTATGGCCATAGTCCTGGGGATAGTATTTATATTGGAATCGATATAAAATCCAAACCTTGTCTCAGCTTATATATAGTTAACCTCCTACTGAAAGGCCATTACCTAATTTTTTATATTACAATTACTAATATGGTAATAGGAATTATTAAAACCAAAGCTGCCAGCAGCACATTAAAAAAACCTTTTTTAACAGAAAAACCTTGCGCTACAGAAACCCCCAGCGTTGTTAAAACTATATAAAGGATATTTATAATTACAGTAAGATAAAAGTAGCATTGTATTATGGTATAATAAGTATTACCCCATACATGTGGATAGTTTACACCCGAATAGCCTAAAAACCTCAATGCAGCTATACAAATTAAACCGATAATTAGTATCAATGTATTTGTTAATGATGCATAGGCCATTATATTGATGATATCACGCGAGGTTGCCCTGCCTTTTATCCAGGTTCCTGTCCAATATATCAGCAATGAGAAAATCCCGATTCCCACCCATCCAAAAATTGCACCCACAACAACACTAGTTACAAAAGGGAAAAAGAAAGTATTGCGGGTATCTGCTAAGGCGTAGAATTGCCTGCTTACTGTGAATGCCATACCGGCAATTGCCAGGAATACATATTGATACTTATAAAGATCGAAAGCGTAAATGGTGCCAAATGCTTTTAATGGCTTTTTAACAATATTGATCAGTACAGTTTTGTATGCGCGTTCCATAAGTTTATGTTGGCAATATAAAATTTTTGAACAACATTAGTAGCGTTAAATCCACTCTGCTTGTCCTTAACATCTTGTAACTGGATAGGCACGACAAGGAGATTATTTTAGGTAAGCTTGTAAATAAATTCTTCTATTTCCATCTGCCTTGCACTGGCAAAACCTTTGTCTGTGCCGATTTTTACAAATCCGCATTTTTCTAACACCTTTTGCGAACCGTAATTGTCGAAAGCTACCCTGCCAAAAATTGGTCTCGTGGTTTCAATCTTCAAAAAGTCCTTTAACGCTGCTGATGCAATGCCTTGTCCCCAAAATCTTTTGTCAATCCAATAGGTAATTTCTGCTTCGCCTGCCATTACAAACTTGGCTACACTGCCAGCAATTTCATTGCCGACCAATATTGTTTTGTTTGTTATAGTTGGGTCGTTTAAGAACCTGGTATGTTTAGCCAGATATGCGTCTTTGTCGTCACAGTCTTTAGGCATAAAAGCTGCCAGGTATTGGGCTTCCTTGTCAAGCTGGAATTGAAAGAAAAAGTTTAGGTCTGCCGCTAAAGTTTTTCTCAAACTTATTTGGTTACTAGCTGTCATTTTACCGTTTGTTTTACAAGCCTTTCATTTCGTTTATTGCTTAAATATTTCCGCAGAGGGATATCGTAAATTACCATTATTAAGTACGCCGCCCCAACCAGCAGGATTAGCCCTGAAATAATGATGAGCGTTAATTGCATGGTGCCCGGCTTATGGCTGGTATAATAGTTACCAAACATCCATAGCGCGGCATAATGCGTCATGTACAATGGGTAGGAGATCTTTCCAAAAAATATGCATACCTTTTTTAAAGCAGGTTTTAAAGCGGCCCCTGCACCCAAAGCGATGAGCAGGGGGAAATAAAACAGTACTACCAAAGGTTCAGTTAACCAGTTCAATTTTGAGGCAGGCATAACAAAAGCCAGGAACAACAATAAGGCTACACCGAGAAACCCCAGCTTGTTTTTAATGATCCAGCCGGAACGGTAAATAAGCAATCCTGCTAAAAAAGAATACGATATGCGGGCACTGCCATCCCAAAAGGTGGGGCCGCTCCAGCCGCCTAATAAATTGCCCGAACGGTAACTTACAAAGCAAATAGCCACAGCCGAGAGTATGGTTAACAGCAGCAGGTAGCTGCGGCCAATTTTATAAAGCACAAATGCATAAACAATATTGGCAACATATTCCCAAAACAACGACCATGACGGTGCATTGAAGCTGAACAGGTTAAAACTACGGTCGGCTATTACAGGCAAAGGGATAAGCAACACCGAGCAAAAAAAGGCCAAAATGATTTTACCGGTGCTATACAATTCGGGATGACCGCCAAATGGGTCGAACAAAAATGCCAGCAGGCCCAATACTGATCCGGCTATAACCAACGGATGCAGCCTGATGATCCTTGATTTAAAAAATTCAAGAACACCCATTTTTGCTATACGGTCGTCATAAGCATATCCGATAACAAAACCCGAAAGGCAAAAGAAGAAATCGACAGCCAAAAACCCGTGCCCGATAAAGTTCTTGTCGGGAGCATAAACCCATTCCATAAAATGAAACGTAACAACAGCCAGGGCGGCAATGCCCCTTAACCCATCCAGAATTTCGAAATGCTGTTTTGTTTGCAGAATTGATGGGGAGATGTTGTTTTTGTGCATTTGATGTTTATCCTGTCGGGTTATAATTAACTTGGCAATATCCGCTGATTTGCGGTTGCCCAAATTATTTAAAATTAGTAACCCAACCAAATTCACTAACACAAACAAGCTAAATAAAAAAGCCTCAAATCTTGTGACTTGAGGAGTTTCATTTTGAGGCTCTGGGTACAAAGCCACGATACGCACTTGTAATATGTAGCCTGCTCAGCCGCCTACATCGGTGAAATATTAAGATTTCAGCGGTCCAACATGTCGATAAGTGTTGATGAGCACACCTGTAGGAGTGGCCTTCGAGTCGACAAAAGCAAGTTCGCGGGCGTCAATACTGTCCGACAATAAGCGTTTACCCCGGCCCAGCAGAACCGGGTAGGTGATAAGCACAACCTCGTCAGCCAGCCCATTATCAAGCAACACGGATGTAAGCGTCGAACTTCCCACAACGATCAGGTCGGGACCGTCTGTCGACTTGAGATCACGAATACCTGCAAGGATATCCCCGCCAAGGCCCTTAACCGGTCCCCATTCCAGGCTGTCAGGCCTGTTAGTTGCAACGTATTTGGTTGCAGCATTTATAGCATTTGCCATTGGGAAATCCCCGGCTTTAGGCCAAAAGTTACTGAATATATCGTAAGTATGGCGGGCAAGCAGCATATCAAAGTTCGGCCCGTATGCCTCAAGAAGGACTGCCGCCCCGGCAGGGCTCCGATAAGGTGTTGTCCATGCGCCATAGGTGTAGTCTCCATCATGTTCTATCACGCCATCCAGCGAGATATGTTCAAAAATCCTGATCTTTCTCATTTGTTTATAATTAGTTTATAGATAAATCTGACAATAACACGCTTCGTCTGAAAATATTTATCGAAGCATCATTTAATATCATGTACAATTATGTTTACTTTAAAAAGCCTTCCAGGTAACCTAATATGGTGTTTGTCTGCATCATCAGGCTGACATGGCTCTGAGAAGGAACAACAGCCAAATGCGATTTTGGCATTGGCCCCATATCAGCAGATCCGCCACCTCCAAGTAATTGATAGGTTTTCGCCAACTCAATTTTATCCAGGCCATCATTGTCGCCCGAGATAATCAATACAGGCGAAGTAATTTTCGCAACATTACTGTCACCCATGTCGAATGCCGAACCTACAAAAGCAAGCATCTGTTCCATGAACTTTGTCCATTTTGTTTTGTCAGGCGCAGTTGCATCATATGCTGTTTTCAGAGGGCTGTTCGCAAACATTTCAGGCTTCATATTTTTAAACGCATTAATTACCTGAGGCGCCCAGCCGGTACTTTTATAAGTAGAAGAAATGATCACTAATTTTTTTACCCGTTTAGGGCTTTGTATCGTCAACTGGTAAGCTACGGAGCCACCCATGCTATATCCTACCACATCGGCACTGTCAACTTTTAAATAATTCATTACACCATCCACATCACTTGCAAGGGTGGCCAGGTCTAATTTCCTGTCTGAATACGCTGTATGTCCGTGTCCCTGCATTTCAATGGCAATTACCTTTCTTGTTTTTGAAAGTTCCGGTATTAACTGCCCCCAGTTCATTTCAATGTTCATAAAAGCACCATGCAGCAAAACGAGCGGCTTACCGTCACCATATACTTCGTAATAAACTTTAATGCCATTAACAGGTACATAGCCGCTGGCGGCAGGTTTCCCCTGTTGCCCGTTTGACTGAAATACTGTAAAACAAAGCATAGCAATTATTAATACCGGTTTGAGGAAATCAGATCCTTTAAATACTCTTTTCATGATACCTTATTTAAATTGTTTTTAATTTGATTGACAATACAAAGATGGAACGCATTTCAGGATTTAACGCTGTGCAAAAGTGACAACTTGAGGGGTGTATAAGGACAAATGGCAATTACCATAAAAGGCCGGATGGTGCAGTGAGACTGTTTATCTAAGGTTAGGGCCTGATAAAGATTCTAACCTCCTGAGAAGTACTAATTTATGTATGCTAAATGTTTTAAAAAGATCACTCATTAAATGTTTGTAAAGTAAGTTATATCCCAGGCACCGGGTTCTTTTATATCAATTAGCTTTTTGAGGGTATTGGCGGGCAACTTTCCCTTTTTGTGCTCTTCAAGAAATTCTCCACCAAAACCGGTTTCATCATCTGTTTCATCATATGTATACCTCTTTGTTGAAAAATTAAAGTCAGAAATTTTTGTATCTGCACGATACCCGCTTGTACATGTAGCGCCAATCAAATAAAAGTCGTTCGATTGATACCTTACAACATATTGAATTAAAGTTCCTACTCCTGTAATATCCCATTTAAAATGAAGTTTTAATACTCCATTAACTATCTCCATATTGTCAAAGGGATCACCATCCCAATCACCTGTGTTGCCGCTGCCATCTGTTATTGCGTATTCAATTAATGTATTATGCTGGAGTTTTAACTCATAATGGTCTCCAACTTTAAATACTAATAGAAGTACCCTTGGAAATTTATATCCATCCTTAATTTTAATCGAATCTCTATAGCCCAACACTAACGCAAAATCATCGATACCATCTTTATTAAGATCTCCGGATATAGTTTCAGTTATTTCCCAGTCTTTTGATGAAAAGTCATCAAGTGTTTTACCATATTTATTAATATTTGGATAAATAAACCTTTCAGATGTATCTGATTTCTGAGAAAATACGGTTTGGGCAACCCCCATTTGTATAATCAAAAAAAGTAAACGAAGTGTCGGCATGGGCCTCATAATAACAAGTTTTCTTTCAATAAATATAATCAATAATTTTAGCTTGTGGCTGATGTTATCACTGAGCTGTCCGAAGTTTAAAACCACAGGATTATAACTGCATATTTTTTTTTGAACATGAGGTGAGTGGTTTCCTGCATGCCAGAAATTAGCTATATTCGGATATATAAACAGCGTGTTTACTATTGAACCTGCTGTAATTGGAACTAAAAAAAATATTTTTATGTTAGAGCAATGGAATAACTTTTTTGTGATGGTGGGCGGCGGTGCGGCGGGACTTGCAGGTCTGATTTTCGTCGCGATGTCGATCAATCACCAGATCATTATCCAAAACACAACACATAAAAACCGGGCAATTAACATGCTGACAGGTTTCACTGCAATTTTCATGGCCAGCGGCCTAGCGCTTATCGGGAATCAAGATCTTGAAGTACTCGGTTTTGAATGGCTTGTTCTCTGGCTCATCGCAACTATCATCTTCGTTAGAGGCTATGTTATAGCTATCAGATCGGGTATGAGCTCTATTGGGTTGAAGGTGCCACGTCTCGCAGGTGGTACAATTTGCTATCTGGCCGAAGTAATAGGTGCAATTCTTCTTATTCTCGGATATGGCTCAGGGCTTTATATCGCAGCTGTGGCAATCATTGTTTTATTCGCATTCCTCATTTCGGGAGCATGGCTCCTTATGATCGGTATTTACGAGGACCGTGCTAAGTGAGAAACAGTCCACTATTTTTTGAAATCCCGTCCTCCGGTTTTTGCATGGATATTTCATCCCGACTTCAATAATTGCAGATTTGCAATCCTACTCAGTGCATAAACTTACAGGGGGTGGCTTCAATAGGACTAAATTCGAACCACTTAGGAGAAGCAGTAAGGATTTTGTCTAACATAATTTGATTGCTTCGAATCCTATATGGTTCACAGAAAAGCCTTTATTATTAAGATTCGGATGGGCCTGCTATTAACGCGCCTCTCGTTCGCTTAACTCTTGATAGGTTAGCAGCATCTATTTCTACTACATTATAATAATACGATCCTTCTTTATGCTCGTTCGCGATATGTTGTGATATAATCCAATAGAACCGCTTCTCACTACTATTATAAGAAAGTTGAATTGATTCTATAGGGTTAATGTGCTTTTGTGCTTTTTGTGCGATAGTTATTAATTGACAATAAGTAAAGTGTTTGTTAACTGGTTTATATCGATTCTTTGGTGGAAAATAAAAATGGCGAAGGACTTTGCCGAATTTGTCTACCACTAAATTAAACGGATAAGAAGACAGAGAATCGGCTTTAAACTCATAGGTGTAACAATATATATAATTATCTTCTGTCTTTTTAGCAAGCTTATGAAGCTTTCTTAATACGCTATCTTCTTTATATAAAGTACTGTTCTCTAATATACTGTCCGGCATCCATTCAGGTTGGGGGTATTCAATGCTTACTGATTGAAAGTGAAGTTCGGAAAAGAACGATTTACCCGCATAATCCTTTATTGTATTATCAGCTATGTGCCTGTATTTTGAGGCGTTAGCAGCCGCTTGTTTAATATCAATCGTATTTTTCACCAGATAATGGCCCGCGTCATAAACTTCACCATTGGGGTAAAAGGTATAAATAGTCGAGTAGAGGGTGTTGTCCGTAGCAAAACAGAGATGTTTATAATTAGTGAATTGAAAACCTTCCTGCACCTGATTTTTATCAATACATTGGGAAAAGGCAAATCTCGTCATGAGCAACAACAATACACCAGTAAGCAGACTTTTTTTCATAGATAAAGCTATCAATTATAAGCCCAATTCTTTTAGGGATTATAAATTATTCCGCGCTATCCAAAGTTTATGGCTTTGGGCCCATATACAGATAGTCTCCTTCTATTGAGTAACGTCAAAAGCCTCAAATCTTTCAACTGGAGGCTTTTGACTTACAGGGGTAGACAGAACGGGACACCCCCAACTTTTTAGACGATTTAAAACTCACCGCCGATCCCAGACAACGGGTTGGCTGTCATTTTATAAAGATGTTATGTTTACTTTACCACCTCACTCACCAAAATGACAGGGCTGATATTGGTATAATTTAGAAAATCCGCACGAATGGCGTCTATATGCGGCCCGATAGCTGCCTGATAGTCGCTTAGGCTTTTTACATAAAATGTGCCAATAGCCATAAAAGGCAGTGGTTGGTTAGTGATACCACTGGCAAGCCCTTTTTCAATGGTGTACTTAATTAAATTTGATCCTAAAAACGCTGCTACCATAGGCATGTGCTTAGTTTCATAATACTCCATATTAAAGGTTTTACCTTCGGCATAAGGGTACATGACAGATACTTTAATTAAGTCCTTTTCAACAACAGCCGTATGCTGCTTTTCCTGGCTAAACGCAGTAAAACAAATGGTTAAGAGGAAAAACGATACAATTAGTTTTAGTTTCATACTTAATTTATTTAATTGATAAAATGTTCAATTTGAGTATTGTTACACAAATATTGATATATTGCCTTTATTCGCAAAACGTTATTTTTCTATGGAATCAATCGAAAAAACCGATTTAGAAATATGGAATTAAGGCAACTCAAATATTTTTTAAAAGCCAAAGAATTATTAAATTTTACGGAAGCTGCAAGGGCTTTGAATATCAGCCAGAGTACTTTATCACAGCAAATCAAGCAGCTTGAAAATGAATTAAATGTTCCTTTGTTTAACCGTATTGGAAAAAGAATTACACTTACTGAAGCTGGTGATCTGTTTAGTGAATATGCTTTGCAAAGCATAAACAGGGCTAATGAAGGTTTATTGCTTTTACAGGATTTGAAAAATTTGAATGCGGGAAAAATAACTATCGGTGTAATTTACTCCATGCGAATTTTATTTGCTAAAACTTTGATACTGTTTGCACATCAGTATCCAAATATCAAAATCCAGGTTGTATTTGGCACCACAAAAGACCTTCTCGAAAAACTTAATTTGCATCAATTCGACTTTATTTTAACATTCCATGACGAACCCAGAGACGCACAGCTGAAGTATCAAACACTTTTACAATCAAATATGGTATTGGTAACTGCTAAAAAATCACCGTTGGCCCAAAAAATCAATATATCACTTAGTGAAGTGGCAGGGCTGCCATTAGCCTTGCCATTCAGTGGTTACAGTACCATACAGTTTATTGAGGAGTCATTCAGCCAAAAAGATCTGACCCCGAATATTTGTATGGAAATAAATGATATACCCACGCTATTTGAAATTGTAAAAACAGGGCATTGGCATACTATATTGAGTGATACCAGTGTAAACGACCCTGATGTAGTTGCTATCCCTATTGATGGAAAAAACATGAGGCGAACCATTATGATTATTTCTCTCAGAGAAGCTTACGAAAAGAAAGCCGTGAAAAAATTCTATGAGATGCTCACTAAAATTTAAAATTTCGTTTTCACCTTTCTTATTATGGATGCTGCTTTTTACTTTTTCCAGGCGACTACCTGCCTGGTTGCGTGTTCCCTGCCAATAATAGCGCCGTATAAGTCTGGTCGGCGCGCGTTCTTATAACGATAGCCACCTGCCAATTGAAGCTTATCTGGCGTACAAATAGCGTAGGCTACATCATCGCCAAGTTTTCGGCATTCTGCAAGAATATCTCCAAATGGATCCAGTATCATTGAACAACCATTTTTTAACTGCCCTGCATCCATGCCAATCGAATTTGAGAAGACAACGTACATGCCGTTGTCGTAGGCGCGGGCGGGGAGCCATTTCATTAGCCAGGACCTGCCTTTTAGCCCGTCAAATTCAATTCTTAACGAAGTAGGGTCCTCTTCACGGCGTTCCCAAAGTTTCGGATCAACAAATCCGGCCCCGGGGCGTGTAGAGGGCGTACACATGGTAACGTGTGGCATAAAAAGTATATCTGCCCCAAGGAGATTTGTTGCCCGTACATTTTCAACAATATTATTGTCATAACATATCAATATACCACATTTCCATCCATAAAGTTCAAATACGCAATATTCAGTTCCCTGATTAACGTGAGGATTGATAAAGGCATGTAATTTTCTAAATTTAGCAACCACGCCATGCTGATCAACGCAAACCTGAACCTTGAAAAGCTTATTCTCATGGTCTTTCTCAAATAAACCTGCTAAAATTGCAATTTGATGTGTGCTTGCTATTTGCTGCAATTTGCCGATGCTGGGGCCTTCGGGAATGAGCTCTGCAAGTTCGGTCATTTCTTCTCTCGAAAGCTCAATAGCATGGGTAAGTCCTGTTATTGAGCATTCATGAAAGGAAATAACCTGGGCTCCCTGCCGGGCTGCTTCTCCGGAGAGTTTCTCTATAATATTTAGGTTATAAGCCTTATCACCGCTTTTACTTTCGAATTGTGCCGTTGCTATTTTTAGATTGTTCATAAAAAATTGAATGCTATCTTTTTAATAGAGACAAAAAAACAACGCGCAGCTATTGAAATAAACCCGATTCTTGCTATTTATTAAAAAATCACCTTAATGATAGGGGGGTAAACAAGAAAGCCTCAAATCTTTCGACTTGAGGCTTTTGACTTATTGGGTAGCGGGAGCAGGACTCGAACCTACGACCTTCGGGTTATGAGCCGGATGGAATATATTTTAAAACAGTTCAAAATAGGCTAAAAAAGTCATTTTGGGCAGTTTCTAAAGTCATATTAAACCATCAAAACCCATATAGAACTGCCCATTGTTTAAACATTGTTTTAACAAAACAGGTAATTTTACTATTGTGGTTGGCCAGCCATTAACTTAAAAAAATTAGGTAATGGCAACTGTAGATTTGTACATCTGGAAACGCCCGGCGAAAGACGGTAAGTATCCAATTTCCGTCCGTATTACGATAAATCGTAAACCGTCCTACATTATGACGGGACAAAAATTAGACACTCTGGATCAGTGGGATGCTAAAAAGCAACGTGTCAAAAATTCCCATCCAAATTCTGTACGTCTGAATAATTTTTTATTGACCGAACTCGCGAAAGCAAATGATAAGTCCCTGGAGTTAGAGACAAAGGGACACGCATCGGCGAAAGAGGTAAAAACAAGCCTCAAGCCGGTAGAGGAAAAGCTAATATATTTTAAGGATGTTGCTGATCTGTATTTAAAAGACCAGAAAGCGCTCGGCAACTACGAAATTTATAAAACTGAAGAAGGGCGTTTTAAAAGGCTATACGCTTTTGCAAAAAGTGATAAAATCACATTCAAAGACATCACACCGGAATTTCTTCAGCGTTTCCTTATATTTTTAAAGCAATGCAAAACGCCGCGCTACAATGAAAATACGAAAGTAAAGCCTTTGAGTGAGCGCACTATCACCAATTATCTGATAAGTGTGCGTACAATATATAACCGCGCTATGACGGCTAAGCTGGCTAGCCGTGACGATTATCCATTTGGTGCGGACGGCAAAATCGCTATTAAGCTGACCGGCTCTGCCAAAATAGGCCTTGAAGAAAGTGAAATCAAAAAAATCGAAACGCTTGATTTGTCGGAGTATTCTGAAATATATCGTCACGCCCGGAATATTTGGCTTATTGAATTTTATTTTGCTGGTATGCGGGTTACAGATTGCCTGTTACTCAAATGGACAGATTTTCAAAATGGCAGGTTGTATTACCAAATGTCGAAAAACGGCGAACATGGTTCCGTGAAAGTGCCCGAGAAAGCGCAACTCATCATCGACTATTATCGGGATGCTCAGTTTGACGTTAACAATATACATGGCCTGGTATTTCCATTTCTTCAGGAATTGCCATGTATCGACGAGCGTATGGAAGTACGGAAACAGATCGCTAGTACAGTTCACCGCTTGAATAAAGCGATGTCAACTATTATGGAGTTAATAGGAAGTACAAAAAATGCCTCTCAACATAAAGCACGGCATTCTTTTGCACAACGTGCTGAAGAAAAAGAAATCCATCCAAAGGTGCTACAGAAAATGTACCGGCATGAAAGCATATTGACTACAATGATATATCAATCAAATTTCTCGTTTAAAATGGCAGATAACGCTATCGATGCAGTATTAAATTTTTGAAGTTATTTATTATTGCAAACAGGAAGGGATTATGCCTTCCTGTTTTTTTCGGCTGGCATGTCAAATGGCTCGTAAACAAAATCGTTTAAATAATCTTTGATTGAATCCGCATCATATAATATTATCTTTTTCTCTGGTTGAGTATAACGGATACGTCCTTCGTCACGCATTTTTTGTAAAGTAGCTTTGCTTTTAATTCGTAACATCTTCATTGCTTCGGCCCCCGATATCCATTTTTCGGAAGGTGGGGGTTCGTTATTCTTAAAGTGTCGAAGCACTTCCTCAAGTAACTTGTAAAAGGCTTCGCTTTCGACACAAATTATTTCTAATTTTTCCATAGGGGTATTACATAGTTGAATAAACAAAAAAGCCGCGCGAATACGCGCAGCTATAAATAAACAATTTAATATTTAGCGGGTTGACCGCTATGGTGGCAATAGCTATCGTGATTCGCAGGTCGGCGTTTTCAGCGGGACAACCAAAGTTTAGAAAAGTTTTTTTTCAGCTAGGAAAGAAACAGGTTGAAATTTAAATGCTAACAAAATGAGATTTGTAATCATTTACGTCAAAAAAAAGAAAATCTTTGCCGGCTGGATGGAACAACAGCAGTTAATTTGGAATGGCGATCAAATTAACAACAGGGGTAACAATATCGACATCTACATTAGGGGTTTCCAGTGTAACTACCAAACTGTACCGCACAATCGTATTTTCCTTATGAAGCTTTTTCCGCGTTCTGTACCAACCGGGTTTGGGGTAAATTGCGATCTTATTCCGGACGGCCATATCCGCCCCCGACATCGTTATAAAGTCTTTTTTTATGGAGCCTCTCGATCTGACCCGTTTTATTGACCATGCTTCTTCATGATTGTCAATTTGATCTTCTGGTAATTCAGCAGCGGCTGAAATGCGGCGTTGAAATTGTGCTAAGGTTTCCCGCTCCTTTATTACTGCGAACTCCAAGGCATGTGAATGGTAATGAAAGTTATTGACGTACCGTTTATTTTTGCTGCCGGGGTTTGGTTCAATATAATAGGACAGCGTAATTTTCAGCGTTACATCCTGATCAAATAGTTCCCCTGACAATATATCGGTTGGCCAAGGAAGATCGAATAGATGGTATTCTTTGCTTTTACCCGCCGAACCAACTAAATGATAAGGTTGGATTTCTCGCTCCGCGATAAGGGTTAAACTATTATTGGCGCTGTAAAGCGCATTCTCCAATATCGGCACGCCATACCCAACGCTTCTAAGCAAATTTTTTCTTTCTGTTTCGTTGAGATCAGTGAACGCCCGGTTACCAAGCATCCTGTTGGTCCATTCCGCAGAATGGATCATAAGTCCTCGAATTGTTTCCGGCCAAAATTCCGGGTAGGCTGTTCTTAATTCGGCAGCCATTTTTGCAGCCAAAGCAGCTGCAGCACTTGTATCGCCAAAGGGCAGAAATGTAAATTGCGGATAATCCTTATCGGCGGATAATAATTTTAAGCTGTGATGATCGGAAACGTATACGCCGTCAGTACTTGCATTGCCACCTTCCATAACAATATCAGGTTTTAATGGCCATTGGTGCTCCCAGATTGTAGAGGTTGTATTACTTGGAGCCATATCGCCATTTGGCGCGAGGTGTATATAGCCAGTTGCAGGATCAATCCGGTCTTTCCTGGTATAACTACCGACAGTGATCGCATTATAGGCTTGCGCCGGGTCTTGAACAGATTCTAAATAATTCAGTGAAGGGTAATCGTCATGATTAACTAAAGCTACGTTACCGCCACTCACAATTATCAATTGCGGTGCTGGTGGCTCTAATGCCGAACCAAAAGCTATTTTATCAACAGCAGCAGACCACGCAGAAGGCCGGCCTTTAAATGAAAAATTCTTATCCGTAACCGTCAGGCAAAACACTCTTAGGTTATCCGGGCGGTCAACAAGCGGCGAACTGGCTGCAAATTCCGTAATCGCGCCATATAGTTCAGGGTCATTCGGGTCGCGGGAATGGATGATCTTGAATGACTCCAAACCGTGTAATATCCTAATATTTGCAGGATCAGCTAAAGCATCCACTAAATCACCATATAAGGCCAAACCAGCGACGCCAGTGCCATGTCCACCATTAGGCCAATCATCATTGGTGCCCCAATCGGCTGGTTTGTATGAGTAAAGTCTTTCGTCAGGCAGAAAAGTACCTATAAGCGGGTGATTATTATTTACGCCACTGTCCAGTAAGCAAACTAAAACAGCATTAGCATCCACAGCGTTTACAGTTCTCGCAACAAGATCATCCAACCATTCAGCATTGTGTGCAAAATCATCGTCTCGATGACAGATAAAATCAGCCGTTTCTTGTGGCTTTCGCAGTTCTGATAGATTATCTAACAACAATATCGACTGTGACAACTGGCCGGGTGTACCTTTGATCAATCGTACTCTATGTTCTGCAAAAACCAATTCGGCCTGACCAATCTGTACACCCGTTGCAGCCAAATTCTCTAAAACACGGCGAATTCTAAAGTCGTCGTTATTTGTTTTTCTGAACCAGGCTTCCCACCAAACATCTTCATCTTCTTCAGGGAAAGGATATTCCGGCGCATCCGTCCAAAAGGATTTTAACGTTGCAGCTTGTATGGTTTCAATATTGGCAAATAATTTGTAATATCTCGGATTACCAGTATCCTGGCCTCTATATTGGCCGTTCCTGTTTAGATAATCCCCGACTTTTGTAATAAATGACCCGACACCGCCCTGTGTCATCATCAGGGTTACATGATACCTGTACCTGATATGTTCGTCCATTTCTTCAGCTTCTTCCCGAATATTCAGAATTTGAAACAACGGGTCGTCCCTATCCTGTTCCATTGCGCTAAAGTCCATGTAATGCCCCCAGTCCGAAATGAAATCTACATAAATAGCGTCATCGCGCAAAATGCCTTCCGGCAAGTTAACATCCGCTGGTATATCAAATTGCTGCCTTATCGCTTCCAGTTGATTTAAGATACGGTTGCCATGCTGGTTTCTATTCCGCTGGGTAAGTTCCATGCCGGATGGAAAGGCATTTCTCGGATATTGGTAGTCGAGGGTTGCGGCATATCCATTGATTTTAATGTGTCTTCGGGGATTCTGCCGGGCCATTTAGATATGCTTTTTGGCCAATGACCGTTCGAGGTTGGAGATTTCCACCTTCAAGGAGCCGGTCAGGATCATTTCTTTGATGGCATCCTCACATGCTTTTATAATGTCAGAATAATTAAGTCCTTTAGCTAATTCCGCGATCTTTTTATAATTGATTTTTTTAGAAAAAGAATAACCCTGCGTGGCTTTTTTAAGTGCAGATATGATCTGATCTGGTTCCGGTAGTGGGTAATTGATCACGTCGTCGAATCGGCGGAACAAAGCCTTGTCTAAACTTTCGGGTAAATTCGTTGCTGCTATGATAATGCTGTTGCTCTGATCCTTTTCTATATTGATCAGAAAACTATTTAGTACGCGTTTTATTTCGCCTACATCTTGTCCTTTATCGCGATGAGAACCGATAGAGTCAAATTCATCGAAAAGGTAAACAGCCCGGTGATCCTCCATTGCATCAAAGATCATCCTAAGCTTGGCGATGGATTCCCCCATATATTTTGACATCAAACCGTCCAGGCGGATGATATATACAGATAGCCCTAATTCCCCTGCAATCGCCTGGGCGGTCATCGTTTTACCTGTACCCGGCAAGCCAGTCAATAACAATTTCCGTTTTGGTGATAAATTATGCTTTTTAAGGATTTCCCATTTTTGTTGCTCATTGATCAGCTTATCAAGTGATTCTTTAACACCCGGCGACAGCACCATATCTTTTAAATCAATACGCGGCTTAAATACTTCTATTAATTCCTTAAGCTCACGTTTAGGTGCAGAAAGTGAAACGGTTTTGGGTACGTCAAGGAAAGCAACCGATTTTTCCTTCCTTGCTTTTTCTATTAATTGCTTTAACTCCTGTGCGACCGTCGTATGTCCCTGGCGAGCCTCTGACGCAGCAATTTGCATGGCTGTAGCGAAGAATCGATGCTCATCGTCTTCTGCATAAGACTTGATAAGGCTTTTTATTTGATCTGCTGCTGCCATGCTACAAAAATACGCTTTTTAAGGTTGTCGTGAGGTTTAATAACGTTGTAAGATGACGTAAAATATTCAATTTAACGAATATAAATTAAAATAAATTCACTGATATTTTACGTCAATCTGTCTTTGAGCAAATTTTTAAATAAAGATAAAAACGTTCTAAAATCTTGAACTGTTTAATTATTAACTTATTAACGTTACAGCAAATTTAGCTTGCTACAAAGAAGTGATCAGATTAAGATAATGGTTCAAAACAATCCGCGTGTTTATACCAACATTTAAAACAGGCTAAGTTGAACCATGCCAACTTTCGCCTTTTCAATATCGCGTAATGTGGCTAAAATGATGGGCTGTTTATCATTGGTGGTATCGGCACTGCCAATTCTTTTTGCCATCATTACCTTTAGTTCATTAAGCGCATAAGCGAGTGCAGCGTCACGGCTTTTGAATTGATTGCCATAAACGGACAAGCCATAACCGCCGCCTGCTACACCAAAACTGTAATGCATTGCATATGTCCAAATACGATTTGCGCCGCGCCCAAGAGAAATCGTGCTGTAATTTCCGTACCGGCTGATATCGCCAAAAGTTAGTTCTTCCTTATCCAAAAATTCGGGACGTATAAACCATCCATTTTTATCAAAGCTGATCGTAGTATATCCAAATTCAAGGCCTTTGCGATAAGCATTCACATTCATTGTAATTGCACGGAATGAATCACCAAAGCTGCGGAACCAGTCTAATTGCGGTTGATCGCCTTTCTCAATAGCGTGCAGCATCTCATTAAAAATCGCCCGTTCGTAAGGGACGAAGCAATGATCATTGATGTAATCTGTAACTTGATTTTTTGATTGAAGATTTAATACCAGGTTTTCCATAACATTTATTTTTTTGCTGCCGGAATCAAAGACAGGCGGGCTGTTGTCAAGGGCCCCGGCTGGCCGGGGTTCATATACCCTTGACAGCGGCACGACTGGCTTTACCTTTGCATGCTTAAAAAATGAATGTTAGGAAAAGCAATAAAAATCAAGTTCAAAAAGCAATTATGCATCATGGCTCATAGCCGCATTAGCGATGGCAGCGGCATCCTTTTTGAAAAAAAGATATAGCGGACAGCGCGGGCCGTAAGGCAATGCCCAAAGAGGTGAGGAATTTACCTACAAAAATCAAGCGAAAAACAGGAAATTAATTTTGTTAAATTAGCAATTCCTGCTTAAACCATATTGATGATGACTCTTGCACAATTAGCCGCCAGTTTAAACCAAAAAGCCCGAGCAGGGAATTTTGCTATCTCGACCCTGCCGGAATTGCGAAAACAATACCTTCAAAAAAAACAATTGCCCCAAGACCTCTTTACCGGAAGGACTATTTTTGACGGTGCGGATAAATACTTTTTTCACTATGGCGGTCGAGACGAGATGCAATTCAATGTTGGTGAAGAATGGATCGGTGATAGAAAGGTGACCCGTTACGGATTGTGCTTTTCGCTGGAACCCAGCAGAAGCCTGACCAACCCGGTAAACGACCTTACCCCATTTAAGCAGCGCTTCAACCAATGTTTAATGGTTCACCCGGCGTGGTTTAAAGGTTTCAAGCAGTGGTATTACCATAAGGATAAACGCTCCCAAAATCAATCAGCAAGTCAACTTACTGGCAACTGGTTTCAATATGGGAATTTTATTTGCCTCGGCGGTATTATCAATAAAGCCTATACATCGCTCAACGACCAGGACCAACAAACTATCCTTGCAGCATTTGATCGGCTACTACCAATTTACGAATACGTGGTTTTACAAAAAAAGCCTGTCCCCACTGTAAAAATATTTACAAGGTTAACTTCCAATGAAAATCACTGGGAGCTGCCAAGCCCGCATCGCTGGAAAAAAAGTAATCAGGGCAAAAGAAACATACCTTTTGAAAACCAATTTGGTTTCGGCCATGAAGAATGGCTGTTCAACAGGCGTTATAATGTTGGGGGCTACCAGTATGGCTACATACGTGGTATTCAACATGCGAAGGCAGGAACAGATATCTTCGCAGAAGTACAGCTTTATACAGTCAAAAAAGTTAAGACTGCGAACCTGGTGTATTACGTCGGCAGCATCCGAAACTTAGAAGTAATCAAGAATGACGAGGCAGCCCAAAACATTATCCGGCCAGTGATCCAACGTTTCAAGCCGGATATGATTAACGAGATCGAACAGATCAACGCCGACCGCCGGGGAATGGACGATAATCCTTTTATCGCGGTTGCCCGCTTTAAACTAAAAGACGTTGATTTTCCGGATGAGCCCGTTTACCAACCCGATTTTGATCTCGAAACCTTTAAGCGGTTTCAGCCATACGAATTTGAAGGCTCTGTCGAAGATGTATTTGAAGCTGAAATCGCAGATGAACAACCCATCTTCATTGCAGGAAAAGCGAGCCAAACTTCTGTATATAATAAAAAAAACCGTGACGCTTCGGTTACCGTCGAAAAACTGCATACGGAAATTGTCGAATGCCTTGAAGAATATCTTTTGCCAAAATACAGCGTCACAAAGAATAACCTGTCGATTGAAATGATGCGGTTTCATGGCAATATTGCTGACGTTGTAACCGCCCATAATAACAGCACTATCTCGATCTATGAAGTAAAGACTTCGGCGTCCGGCCGCCGCAATATTCGCGATGCCATTGCCCAATTGCTGGACTATGCTGCTCATGCCGGAATGCTGAAAGTACGTAAACTAATTATCGTGTCTCCCTCCTCATTAACTCCAAAAGAATTGGCATTTCTTCATCATTTGAATGCCTCCTTAAGCTATACACTGGAATATCTGTGCTATGATAAAAACCAAACACCAAAATTCGCCAAGCAAGTTTAACTCTTAAGTTGCAGCAAAAAAAAGCCTTCGATTTTTCTTCAAGAATTACAACGCAGATAGAGGCAAATTTAAAAATGACTAACCTCGTACCCGTTTAAGTCCAGAACCCCAATAGCGATAGGTAACGACAAAAGGGTTGGAATTTTCTTCTATTGTCTCTAGAATTCTAGGCCAAAGCTGCAGCATAGACAAGCTAAACTTGAAAAGATCAAGTTTTTCTTCGGGATAAAATTTAAACGCAAATACCCTATAGCCGGCATCATAGTGCTTTTCCGTTACTATGTCAATTCCTTTTTTACTCTTGTCAAAAATAAATACAACTGATTCCTGTTCTTGAAAAAGGGTTGTTCTGATTATTTCAAGCTTTTCAGGGTATTGCAATTGATGAACCGCTTGTAAAGCGTATACTAGGTTTTTAGGGTAATTATTATCTAAGTATACTTTAAGCATAAATCAATTACAATATCCTACAGCCGCCATGATTTCATTTTCGTCCACCTCGTACTGCTCTTTAATCATCCGTATTGATTCAGGGCCATCATAGACAGAGGCTATTGCATCGGCCCATACACCTTTTCCATTAATTACGGCTTTACCGCCTCCCTGGCTGGGATCGATGATAATGAGTTTGGAGTCCATTACCGGGAATAACCGCAATGCAATACCCTGATCATCAAATTCAATATTCCTAAAGAAGTCTTCGATAATTTTTAAATTAAATTGTCCCGACCCATCCAAAGTGATGTCACCTGACGCAAATCTGAAAATTAAGCTTCTCCCGGCAATTTTTAAATTGTCTTTAACATTATTAGTTGCAAAAGGATATAGCTTGCCGGTTTTATTTTTTAAGTCGGCGCGGGCTAAAAGAATTTTGTTCAGGGAAAATCCGTTGTCACGCAAGGTATCAATAACTACCAGCTCAATCAAGCCATGAAAACTTATCCTGATTTTGTCAACATCATTTCTTTGAGGTGCTGACAACCCTTCATAATGCTGTTCTGACAACTCCTTAAACCAGCGATTAACTTTTTCGTTACTAAGTTTAGTGATTTGAACAACATCCCGGATCGCATAAATTCCTTCATCTAAGGAAAATTCTTTCATGCTTGGTGATTCATGCGTTGAAACTACGGAATTATTGTCAACATTTGCAAGGGCTTTTTGGATTTCTTTAGCTGCAAGTTCCTCGCTTTCCTCGTCTTCTGCGCCCTTACCCAACCTGTATTTGATATCATAATGCGTTATATAATCTATTTCATCGTCTGTAAAGCCATAATGTCTCGCTAAATTTTTGTCAATTTCATCGATTATAGGTTTGGAGGTAGAAATTTTGAAAGATTGAGTTTGAGTTTCGCCAGTTTGTTTTTGTTGCCTGGTTAGCATGACAGAATTTTTATCCAGGTCTGCTAAATATTGTTCAGCTAAAAACTCAACTTCAGTGTCTTCTAATACTGATGTTGGAAAGCGAAATCCTTGGATGTCAGATGGATTTAAATCTCTCAAATTGGATGTTATGGTATACCACCACCAAAATATATTACTGCTTAGTAAAGCAATCCCCACCAGTTGGCTTTTTTTATTAATAACCGGAAATGATGTTTCCCTGCTTGAACTCGATGCCTGTCCTTTTGAAAAGAACTTTGGTGGTTCAATAGTGAAGATTTTCCAATACAAACCACCTGTTGTCCTGTAATAGATCCTGTGAGAAGACGATTTGGTAAGAATTTGTAAAAAACTTCCCGAACTTTTTAAAATTTTGTGCAGGATGGCCAGTTCAATGTTATGGTTGATTTTGGGCACCCAAAATGAATTTCTTGCGTCCGGGTATTTCAAATAATTAATCTGCGGGAACAGCGACTCCCTATTATCTGAATACCATTTGGCATATCTGGTGGTATAGATAGCTTTTTGTTCGCTGGAATTAGCTACAAAAATTGTCAGCGCACGGTTCACTTCATCAAATAATTTTCCTGGGCGCCAGGAAAAATTAGAGTAAAATACATTCCGATTGCTTTCAAGCATTTGCTGCACAGTAATCATTCGCTGCGTACAAACCAAAGCTAAGGGAACGATCATCGCAATGCTGCCCTTGTCATTCAATATTTGCAGACTTCGCTCAATACACATATTATGGACGGCTTTTGTGGCTTTTGTCTTTAAATGCTTCGGTTCGTAGTTAATGTCTTTTAATTCGAGATAAGGGGGGTTGCCAATAACAATATCGAAACCACCATGATCGTGAATAATGTCATAAAACTCGGCAAACCAATGAAAAGGCTGATAATCAGATAGCCAGTTCGTAAACGGTTGCCAATTGTCGTTGTCTCTATTAAATGCACTAATACCCAAATCCCTGATTTTATCGAGGTTCGGGATACCATATTGTTTGGCGAGGTATATGTTTAACTCGAAATTTAGTTCTTTTAAATGAGTATTAAGCTCAGATTTACTCGCCTTGATGTCAACCGATCCGTTCATGTCCGTTTGACTGCTTTTGAACTTTGCAAATGCAGTACTGACCGCTTTCATCTTTGTCACGAGCAAATCTTCGTCTTTATCAAAATCAAATGTCCACTGTGCTATATTTTTAAAATCCCTTTCTGTACCGAAACCGATAAGAGTATTACCTGATCTGATATTAAAATCCACATCTGGAAGGGGTTCGAGGCCAAGATTAGGTTTAGAATAATCCGCCTCAACTGTAGCTACCAGTTTTAAGAACAACCTCAATTTTGCGATCTCTACAGCTTCCTTCATGATGTCTACACCATAAAGATTATTTAGTATAATTGATTTATAGATATAATAAGCCTTATTAGGATGTTTTGGGTTATCTATATCAGTCAATACAGTATTAAAAAAATCAAGATATTTATCAGTTTTGTTATTTGGTGTTATTAAGGCATCGTCGACGAACGTTTGCATTCGGTTAAGGCATACCTCATAAAGCGGTTCCAATATATTCAAGGCGGCAAAAAGAAAGGCTCCGGAACCACAGGTTGGGTCGAGTACGGAAAGCGTACTTAAGGCTTTATAACCATAATAAATTAGTTCCGGGTGTGGGGTTGAGCTAAGTAAGTCCTGAACATATTGCAGGATATTTAGATTGTACGCAATAAGTTGGTCGACTGTGGTTATTTTATCAAGTCTAAAATCATCTTCCAACTGTGAAATCATATCAAATCGCGCAGACACCTCACGCCATGTTTCGCCTGACAATGTATAGTCTTGGGCAGCAACCAGGTCGTATTCGTCCGATTTAATCGGTAGTGCT
>Ga0206904_1063_pt1 | contig 28301 bp, 23 predicted proteins | sample Alteio_BWOrgHeat_42_FD_152981 | JGI IMG/M metagenome (GOLD analysis project Ga0206904, IMG submission 152981) | Enriched cells from forest soil in Barre Woods Harvard Forest LTER site, Petersham, Massachusetts, United States -... | ecosystem: Environmental > Terrestrial > Soil > Temperate forest >...
ATAAAATTACCGGAATTATTAAAGATGTCCCGGAGAACTCTTTTTTGAAGTTTGACATGCTGATTGCTTATCAAACCGTAATTGCTCAAGGCTACAAACAAGCAGATTACGATTTCACAGATTCTGATTTCTGGCATTATATACAATTAAAGCCCGGTACTGATCCTAAAGTTTTTAACGCAAAGATGGCGGCTTTCAGCCAAAAGCATTTCCAGGGCAACAAAGTATCAGGCAGCGTAGAGAAATTCTACCTGCAGCCATTGCTAAAAGCCCACCTATATTCAGATACTGAATACGAAATAGGCTCTACAGGCAGCTCAACAGTTGTTTGGGGTCTATTGATAATCGCATTATTTATTATCAGTTTGGCATGGGTAAACTATATAAACCTTGCCACCGCACGCTCGGTTGAAAGAGCACGCGAGGTAGGCGTACGTAAAGTAACCGGTGCCACAAAGGGTCAGCTTATCAGACAGTTTTTAACTGAGTCGTTGATTGTTAATCTGGTGGCATTGGGCGTTGCCATTGTATTGGTTTTATTGGCACAAAGCTTTTTCAACGGACTTGTACAACACCAGCTTTCGTTTTCGTATTTGTTTCAAAAAGGATTAGGAGGCTATGTTATTAGTATCGGGCTGCTAGGAGTCATTTTAATCGGTATTTTTATATCAGGATTTTATCCGGCTTTTGTGCTTTCAGCATTTAAGCCAATAATGGTGTTAAAAGGAAAGTTTAGCAGCTCAAAAACGGGAACGAAAACATTGACAAGAAGGAGTTGTCGACGGCTATGCCCGGCTCCTTAGGGATTTTTTTATCTCCATAAATTACTATTGACTCGCCGAAAGGCAATACCCTTGCATTCTCCTGAACTTCTGGGTAATCATCTTTCATTGCTTTACTTACAGCCGAATAGGTAATCGTCCCATGCTGTATCAGCTTATTGTTCTGGTACCTGTCGTTTATAACGCGATAAATATTACCTGCATTTTTATTAAAATGGTCATAGCTGAGTTCAAAGTTTACATATTGTAATATTAGTAAACAGGCCGCCATTCCCAATGACAAACCCAAGACATTGATCAGTGAAAAAACCTTGTTTTTCCATAAACTCCGCCACGCGGTTTTGAAGTAGTTTTTTATCATTTTACTTAGTCATTTAGTAGTTCATTGTTTATGGTTGATGGTTCATAACCGAAATCAGAACCTAATCTCTAACCACTGGTCTTTAATCACTCAGAACGCAAGCTATTCACCGGGTTACTCAACGCTGCCTTTATTGATTGAAAGCTTATGGTGATTAAGGCGATAAATATTGCTGTAAAACCTGCCAGCGCCAAAACCCACCAATGTATGTCTTCGCGGTAAGCAAAACCCTGCAGCCATTTATTCATTAAATACCATCCTGCCGGCAATGCTATCAGCATAGCAACGAGCACAAGTTTTATAAAATCGAACGATAACATACCAGCAATGGCGGTTATCCGGGCACCTAATATTTTACGGATGCCTATTTCCTTTGTCCGTTGCTCGGCAGCATAGGCGGCCAGTCCGAACAAGCCCAGACAGGCAATTATAATAGCCAGGGAAGTAAATATTAATGAAATAGTTCCTGCCCTTTGCTCTGTGCGGTATGACGCGTCAAAATCCTGGTCCATAAACGAATAATTCATTTGTACACTGGGAGATAATTCTTTCCACCTGGCATTAATTTGCGTTAAAAGGGCAGGAATATTTGTAGTACGTACGCGCACGCTCAACGCGCCTGTATTATGCGCCAGCGTTAAAACCATAGGGCTTACTACATCGCGTAATGAACTGAAATTAAAATCTTTAACAACCCCTATAATATGGTACTGTTTTGAATTTGCTACGTTCTGATTACCGCCATTCGATCTATACAAAGGTTTATTTATAGGGTCTTTAAGTCCAAGGAATTTTGCTGCGGCCTCATTTATAATAATACCGGTCGAGTCTGTAAGCATATCTGCTGAAAAGTTACGCCCTGCAGCCATTTTCATTTCGAGTGTGCTTATATAATTCTCATCAACTTCCCAACTTTGTGGGAATAATGCTTTTTTCTGATCGAAACTGGCATCCTTAAAATAAATAGCTGTGTTTTTCCAGTTAGATGTAGGTAAAAAACCGGTTAATGTAGCATCAACAACACCCGGAAGTTTTTTTACCTCCTGTTTAAATACGCTGGCCTGCTTATCCAGTTCGAAAGCATTTTGGACAATTAATACCTGGCTACGATTATATCCTAAATTTTTGTTTTGTATAAAATGAAGCTGATTGTAAATAACAAGCGTACCCGTTATCAGGAAAATGGATATTGAAAATTGTAGCACAACTAAAATACTGCGCAGGTTGCTTCCCCTAAAGCCTGTTGCCAGTTTTCCCTTTAAAACATCAATAGGTTGGAAAGCCGACAGGTAAAATGCAGGATACGATCCTGCTATTGCGCCAACAAATACTACAATAAGTAACAATGCTGGTATAAGCCAACTCAAGGTGTGTGCATCAATAGTAATTTGCTTGCCCGACAGCTGATTAAACGCCGGCAACAATGCCAGAGTAGCTACAAAAGCTATTACAGTTGCAGCAAAGGTTACTAAGGTAGATTCCGTTAAAAACTGGGCAACCAAATGCTTTTTCGCCGAACCCAATACCTTGCGCACGCCAACCTCCCGTGCTCTGTTAGCAGAACGGGCTGTAGATAAATTCATGAAATTTACGCAGGCGATTAATAGGATAAATAATGCTATTGCTGAAAAGATATAAACATATTGCACAGTACCATTCGCCCCAAGCTCGCCGCTGCGGTTTGATTTCAGGTGAATGTCTGTTAACGGGGTTAAATTGAGCCGGAAGAAACTACCGCTTTTTTCGAAAGCGCCCATATCCATGTGAAGCTGCGATTTCATTTGGTCGCCGCTGTATTTGTTTAAAAAAGCAGGTAACGACGCCTCAAGTTTTTTACTATCGGCAGCGTCTTTAAACAAAACATAAGTGTTATAATCGCTCCTTAGCCATTCGTTCGATTTGCTATCGGGAAAGCTGGACATGGAGACGAAAAAGTCAAAATTAAAGTGAGATTGTTGTGGTATATCTTTTATAATCCCGGTTATTTTATAAAAACCGTTGTTATCAAAAGCTAAAGTTTTGCCTACTATGTTGGTGCTGTTAAAATATTTTTTAGCCATACTTTCTGTTAACACAACAGTATTGGGCTCAACTAATGCCGATTTAGGGTCGCCATTTATCATGGGCAAAGTGAACACATCAAACAAAGATGGATCGGCAAAAGCCATACGGTTTTCAAGTATACTTACAGTACCCTTTTTAACATGGGCTGATCCTGCATTTTTAATCCGCACTGTATTTTCAACATAAGGAAAATCGCTTTTTAGCGTCTTGGCCAAAGGAGGCATCGCCACAGCATAAAGGACATTGTTTTCGCCAAGCTTTAAATCCTCATTGACACGATATATCCTGTTGGCTTTTGTATTGTAGCGGTCGTAGCTTAATTCATCAACCACATAAAAAATTATGAGCAGGCAACTTGCAAGCCCCAATGATAACCCTAAAATATTCAGGGTAGTAAAACCCTTATTTTTCAAAAGGCTACGATATGCTGTTTTTAAATAATTCCTAATCATAATGTTTTCATAGTTAATGGTTCATAACCGAACCGCTTGTTCGCTGCAATTTCATCTAATCTCTGGTCTCTAATCTCCGATCACTCGCTTCTAAGGCTCTTCACTGGTGTTACTATAGCCGCCTTTATCGCCTGGAAACCCACCGTTACCACCGTTATAAATAATACTGCAAGGCATGCCATTATAAAAATGCCCGGGCCAATGTCTATCCTGTATGCAAAGCTTTGCAACCATTGGCGCATCATGTACCAGGACAACGGGAGGGCTATAAGCATTGCTATTAATACCAGTTTCAGGAAATCTTTGGTGAGCATGAAGGTTAAGCTTTTTACCGATGCTCCTATTACCTTGCGGACACCAATTTCTTTCTGGCGTTTTTGAGCTGTAAATGCTACCAGGCCGAAAAGACCAAGGCATGATATCAATATAGCCAGAATAGAGAAATATTCGGACAGAAGTGAAACCCGCGTTTCTGTTTCGTATTGTTTTTGATAAGCTTCATCAAGGAAGTTGTAGGCAAACGGGAAGCCAGGATTGTATGATTCATATAGCTGACGAATCTGTGCGAGAGTTTGCTGTTGGTGTTCTGCCTTTATCCTTATCATCATTTTATAGTAAGGACTTGACCCATTAGCTAACATGATAAAGGAAGGTTTAACCGTTTCGTGTAATGATTCAAAATGAAAATCTTTTACTACACCAATAATCTGGAAGTTAGCGTTACCCCATTTGATGTTTTGTCCTATCGGGGATTTTAAGTGCATTAACCTCACTGCAGTTTCATTAAAAATCACTTTGTTGCCTTCAGCGCCATAATCCTTTGAAAAAGCCCTGCCATTGGCTATTTGCATGCCAAGAGTTTCGATAAAGTTAAATCCGCCAAAAAAGCCTTCAAAATAAACTGCCTGGTCGGCATTAATATTGCCGTCCCATGCAAAACCACCAGTGGAAAAATTGCGCCCAACAATGTTATGTTGTGTAAATGTGGCGTTTACCACCCCACGAATATTCTTTAATGCAGCTGAAAAACTTTCTTCATTGCCAGCAAGCTTGCCTTCAGAGTCGATGCGTATTACGTTATCTTTACTATACCCAAGTGAAGTTGATTGTATAAATTGTATCTGCCTGTAAACAACCAGTACAGCGACAATAAGCATAGCCGAGAGTGTGAATTGAAATACCACTAAGCCTTTACGCGCCACTACCTCTGAGATGGAAGTGCTCAATTTTCCTTTCAGTATAGCAAGTGGCTTGAATTTTGAAAGGTAAAAGGCAGGATAACTGCCGGATACAATACCAGTGAAAACAGCTATGCCTAACAACATCAGCAGTAAAGGTGCATCAAAGGTTAGGTTGATTGCCTTGCCAGTAAGCTGATTGAATTGTGGTAACAGCAACCATGCTATGCCGACAGCCAGCATTGTGGCAAAAACAGCCATTAATAACGACTCTGATAAAAACTGGAAGATCAATTGCTTACGTTCGGCACCTATTACCTTTTTTATGCCTACTTCCTTCATCCTGCCCGATGCCTTTGCGGTAGACAGGTTCATGAAGTTGATACAGGCGATTATTAATATAAATACGGCGACAAGCGAAAATAACTTTACGTATTCCTCTTTGCCGCCTATCCTTGAACCATGATTAAAGGTGTTTTGGATATAATTATCAGAAAACTTCATTACAAAAAGGCTGCGTGTGGTGTCGCCGCTATATTTTGTAATCATGTTGGATATTCTCTTGTTGAGGGCGCTTATGTTGGCACCTTTATTTAGCAGGATATAATTATGAGGCCCGCCATTAGTCCATGTTTTAACCCAACCCTGAACATCAGCAAGGTACTCAAACGATAAAACAAAATCAAATTGTTGTGAAGAATGAACAGGTACTTTCGCAAATACGCCTGATACAAAAAAATCGCGGTCGTGCTGGAATTTTATGGCTTTGCCTATAACATCAGTTGAGCCGAACAGCTTCTTTGCCAGTTCATCAGAAATGACGATGGAGTTTTTAGCGGCAAGCACATTCGACTTGTCGCCTTTCATCATTTTAAAAGAAAAGATATTAAAATAGTCCTTACCTACGTATTGTCCGTTAGCCTTTATGTTTTTATCGGTTACGGTAAGAGTGAACTTTTGCCACCAGTCGGCCGGAGCTACTGCTGCAGCATATTTAACTTCGGGGTTTTGCAACAACAGTGTCGGGCTGACAAGACCTGATGATTCATCCGAAATACCACTTACTTCACCTCCCTTACGGGTCTCCATTACCTGGTAAACCTGGTTATCGTTATCAAAAAATTTGTCGTAGCTCAATTCATCATGCACCCACAGATAGATGAGCAATGTACATGCAATCCCAGCGGACAACCCTATCATGTTTAGCAATGTAAATTGCCTGTCTTTTCTTAGGTTTCGAAACGCAATTTTCAAATAGTTTTTAAACATGATAACTGAGTTTAATAGTCCATTAGTTTATGATGTTATATTGAAGAGATAAATGTTAAATTGTTGATTTTTAACTATTTACCGTAAAATTCTTACTAAAATTTTGACAACACTCAAGCTACCCCTCCATTTAAGGAGGGATAGCAGAGGCACTTATTAACTTATATAAACTTTCTTTGTGACCGGTTAGGTTAAACCAGTTTTTTATACCATAATGTTTTCCATTACGCTTTGTCCATCCAATAAGCGGATGATGCGGTGGCTATAACGGGCATCATGTTCAGAGTGGGTTACCATTATAATGGTTGTTCCCTGTTCGTTAAGGTCGGTCAGTAATTCCATAACATCATTACCGTTGCTTGAGTCCAGGTTACCAGTGGGCTCATCCGCTAAAATCAGTTTTGGTTTGTTAACCACAGCGCGGGCAATAGCCACACGTTGCTGCTGACCACCCGATAATTGCTGAGGATAGTGATTACGACGGTGCATGATCTGCATTTTGTCGAGCACTTCTTCTACCCTTTTTACACGCTCGGCTGATGGAACGCCTGTATAGATTAAAGGAAGCTCCACGTTTTCAAATACGGTTAGCTCGTCAATCAGGTTAAAGCTTTGGAACACAAAGCCAATATTATGCTTACGCAAGTCGGCCCTTTTACGCTCAGTAAAATGAGCTACTTCAATTCCGTTAAAAACATAGCTGCCTTCATCCGGATCATCAAGCATGCCCAAAATATTAAGCAATGTTGATTTGCCGCAGCCTGAAGGGCCCATTATGGCAACAAATTCGCCTGTTTTAACATAGATTGATAGTTTGTTAAGAGCAATAGTCTCTACTTCTTCGGTGCGATAAAATTTCTCCAGATCAGTGATCTTGATCATTATGCTACCTTCTGATTCGTTCTTGTTCATATAAGTTAAATTTGATTTTTTTCTATTAAATTAATTAGTTGTCTTTTTTTTGTCATTAGTCATTGGTCGTTGGTCGTTCATCGTCAAATCAACTGATCTCTAATCTCCGACCTCTGATCACTTAAACGCTACTTCTTCAACACCAGTTCCTGTATGTCGCCATAAGTTTCATAGCTCGAAGTAATTACTTTGTCGCCTTCTTTCAATCCTGAAGTCAGCTCGAAATAATCAGGGCTCTGACGGTTTATCTGGATGTCAACTTTATAAGCTTTTTTACCATCTTCACTTACTTTAAATATCCAGTTACCACCGGTTTGTTGATAAAAGCCTCCTTTAGGTAACAATAATGCTGTAGTTTCCTCACTCAATGACAGGTGAACCTGTAAAGTTTGCCCTTTTCTAATCCCTGAAGGTACTTCGCCTACAAAAGCCATGTCAACCTGGAACTGTCCGTTAGCAACATTCGAGAATACTTTTTTAATCACCAGGTGATAAGTTTTGCCGGCAAATTCAAACCATCCTTTTAAGCCGGCAAACACACGTGATAAATAATGCTCCTCGATTCCGCATCTAACCTTAAAGCCTGATAAGACGTCGAGTTGTCCCAAATGTTCCCCTTTATTTTTATTTTGTCCTATTTCCGCATCAAAGTTGGTTAATTGGCCATCAACAGGTGATCTTACTGTAAGAGCGCTCACCTTTTTACGCAACAGATCCAGTGTGTTTTTCATCTGCGTATACTGCTCTTTTGTTTGGCCTTCCTGTTGTTTCACAGAAGCGGTATCCTGCTGCAATATTTTGGTTGCCAGGTTTTTACGATTAAGCTGATAATTATACTGATTAGTAGCAGTCTGCATTTCCTGAGACCCGATTGCTTTTTTGTTATACAAATCTTTATCTACCTTATAAACCCTTTCGGCTTCTTTAAAGGCTACATCTACGTCGGCCATGCTATTCAATTTCGAAATAGTAGCCTGCTGAACCTGGGTATGCGAGATCTGCATCTGAATTTGCTGAGCATATACAGCAGTTTCTTCATTTGCCAATTGCAACTCCAAGTCGGTATTTGATAATTTCAGGATAGCGTCACCAGCTTTAAGGTGAGCGCCATCTTCAACATATTTTTCTTCAACCCGGCCACCATCAGTTGCATCGAGGTAAATAGTAGTGAGCGGCATTACTACACCGTTAACCGGGATAAACTCCTCAAACGGCCCCTTTTTAATTTCGCTAATAGTTAAGCGATCGGTATCGACATCAAGTTTGCTTTTGCCCGATGTTCCATAAATAGCTCCTGCGATTAATAATACGACGCCTGCTATACCGGCAATAGTTAATATCCGTTTTGTATTCCAGGTCTTTTTTTCAATTACTCTGTCCACTGTAAATTAGTTTATATTTTGTATAATGGTTATAAAAAGATATGCCACAAATTAAGTTGCTGTTTTTCAGCATTTTAAAGCTAAAATGCAAGATTGAAGCGTACGCTTCTGTTACAGCAAGTGTACGCTTCCGATACAATAGCTTAGTAGTTCTATAGTCAGCTGGTTCATTGATATGCAAGTTAATAATAATTGATAAATGGTTCATCAATAACTATTTGTTATTTAATTGCAGGGTTGAATGGCATTTAGTGCCAGACAGATGGTTTTTAGCATAAAAATTGATAACAAATAGTTTATAATTCAAGGCTCATTTATACAATGCTAAAAATGAATATGGACATTTGAATTAAAATTAACATTTTGCAGAAGAAATAGTATAAGTAATATTATTGGGTGATACATAATCAACTATTTCTGTTTCTAAAACTTCAATGAATAAATGAACTACTAAATAATGATACTAAAAAAAGCTACTGTATTAATTGTTGATGACGACCCGGATGTGCTTACGGCAGTTAAGCTTTTGCTTAAAACTGAAGCACATGAAATTATTACAGAAAAAAACCCTGAAAACCTTAACTGGCTGCTTCAACGTAACCAGGTTGACCTGGTTTTATTGGATATGAACTTTAACAGCGCCATCAACACCGGTAACGAGGGTATATACTGGCTGCGTAAAATTAAAGAATGGAAGCCTGCTGTTTGCGTAATTATGATAACTGCTTATGGCGATATAGACCTGGCGGTACGATCGTTAAAAGAAGGCGCTGACGACTTTATTGTTAAACCATGGCATAATGAAAAGCTGATTGATACTATTAAAGAGCTACTGGATAAAAAAGAAGGTGTTAAAACCACTAAAACAGCAGTAAAAAGCACAGCTGGCGATACTCATATACTTGGTGAGTCAGACGCTATGCAGGATATTTTTTATAAGGTGAATAAAATTGCCCCTACTGATGCCAATATTTTATTGCTGGGTGAAAACGGTACAGGAAAGGATCTGATGGCTAAGGCTATTCACGAACGGTCATTACGTGCTGATAAACCATTTATTAAGGTGGACGTTGGTGCATTAACAGATACTTTGTTTGAAAGTGAGCTGTTCGGTCATAAAAAAGGCGCGTATACTGATGCCCGCGAAGACCGCACCGGCAGGTTTGAAGAGGCGGAGGGTGGCACTTTGTTTTTAGATGAAATTGGTAATATTACCCTTCAGCAACAGGCCAAACTGTTAACCGTATTACAAAACCGGCAGGTAACCCGGCTGGGAACCAATAAAGCAGTTGATATTAATATCCGCCTGATATGCGCCACCAATCTTCCATTGTCTGAATTGGCCAATGAAAGCAAATTCCGTAAGGATTTAGTGTATCGTATAAATACTGTTGAAATTAATATGCCACCATTGCGCAGACGAAATGAAGACATTATTGTGCTCGCCAGGCATTTTGCTAAATTATATGCCGGCAAATATCTGAAACCTGCAATTGATTTTGATAGCGCCGCAATACAAAAATTAAAATCGTACAATTACCCGGGAAATGTAAGGGAACTCCAATACACTATTGAACGTGCTGTAATAATGGCAGATGAGCAATTGTTACGGCCAGATGATCTTATTTTCTCCATTCTGGAAGCACCGGGAGAAGTTATTGTGGATGATGATAACGTTCCGTTGAGCACCCTCGAAAAAAATGCAATTTTACGGGTAATTGAAAAGCATAATGGCAATATTACCCGTGCAGCAAAAGAACTTGGTTTAACCCGTACGGCCTTATACCGCAGATTAAGTAAATATGATATTTAAGCGTTACGAATGGCGGCTTGTGCTGCGTGTAATAATTATGTTTATTACACTTATTATAGCCTCTGTACTTGTTGTTGAAAACCAGATTGTACTTGTAATTATACCAGGCGTACTTGCCGTATACGAAGTAATAGACCTGATCCGTTTTCAGAAAAAAGCTCAGGATGAGGTTAGTCAGTTTGTTGAATCGATCCATTACCGTGATTTCTCACGCCATTTTGATGTGCGTAAAGCACCTAACGAGCTTAAACCGCTCCGTAAGGGTTTTAATGAGATCAACACCACATTTAAACTCATCAGTCGCGAAAGGGAAACACAATATCATTACCTTCAAAAGATATTGGAATTGGTTGACACCGGTATATTATCGTACGAGCAGGAAAGCGGGGAAACAGGCTGGATAAACGAAGCCTTAAAAAACCTAATAGGTGTACCTTACTTAAAAACTATCCATTCGTTAGAAAAACGGGAAGAAGCTTTATATCTTGAAATTATTAAGCTTAAACCCGGCGACAGCAAAATATTAACCATTACACGCAACCAGCAGTTAGTTAAAATTTTGGTAACCGCCAGTGTAATGCGCAGCGAGGACAAAATTTATAAGCTGGTAGCATTTCAGAATGTGAGCGAGGCTTTGGACGAAACAGAATCAAAGGCTTGGCAAAAACTGCTGAATGTAATGACGCATGAGATCATGAATTCAGTAGCGCCTATCTCCTCATTAGCTGATACTTTAAAAAACAGGCTGCAAAGCCCTGAGATAGCAAATAGCCCGGTTAGTACACATTTGGAAGATTTGGAATTGGGTATTGATACCATTAAACGGCGGAGCGAAGGGTTGCTTAAATTTACAGAAAGTTACCGTAGTCTTAACAAGATCACCAAGCTCGACCTAACCAAAATACTGGTGCGCAACCTATTTGAATCGCTTAACAGCCTGATGCGGCCATCATTAGAAAAAAAACATATTGAGCTTGAGATTATTCTGCGCGACCCGACATTAGCAATTGAAGCCGACATTAATTTGATAGAACAGGTGCTGATAAATCTTGTGGTAAATGCTATTGAAGCTGTGAAAGACCGGGAGCATCCTCAGCTTACATTGTCTGCAGAGGTTTTAGGCAATAATAAAACGTTGGTAAAAGTTACGGACAATGGCTTAGGTATGCCTCCAGAATTACTTGATAAAATATTTATACCATTCTTTAGTACCCGTAAATCGGGGAGCGGTATCGGGCTTAGCTTATGTAAACAAATAATGCTGCTGCATAAAGGAAACATCCAGGTACAATCTACAAAGGATGTAGGGTCTACTTTTATATTACAGTTTAGTCCTCCGGGAGGGTGATATTATTAGATCAAAACTGAATTAAGTCAATCTATCATCATATTTCATAAAAGCAGGTATGGGTTTTCTACTTAAAAAGTAGTATTGCGTTTACAAACGTGAAAAATGCATACATCTAAAATAAAGAAAGTGCTCGCCATATCTGGCAGTCTACGGACAGGTTCATCAAATCATAATATCCTGCGTTTTTTAGGTGAAATGGCTCCTGAAAATGTTGAGTATACTATTTATGATGGTTTAGCCCAAATCCCACCATTTGACCCGGGAAATGATAATGAGTCACCACCTGATGCCGTTGCCGAATTTCGCAGGCTTATTGAACAGGCAGATGCTATTATCATCTGCACTCCCGAATATGCATTTGGTGTACCGGGGCAATTTAAAAACGCTTTAGACTGGACGGTTTCAAGCTGTTCATTCACAGGCAAGCCAACCGCACTTATCACCGCATCAACCGGGGGCGAAAATGCCCATGCTGCCTTACTCAAAATATTAGGTGCTATTGATGCAATTCTGTCGGATGAAACCACATTGCTAATTTCATTTATCAGGTCGAAAATGGATGCTGATGGAAATGTGGCTGATGCTGACACGGCGGCAAGCGTAAAGGCTGTCTTTAATGCATTATTAAAATCTATAGCTGATTGATTACTGCCAATTTGACAAGCTTATACTGTTTGGAACATGCATTGATGCATGCGGTTATCACTAAAACATTAATTTTCTAAAACAGATAATAGATTATGCAAGAAAAAGGCACGATTTCGATCCATACCGAAAACATCTTCCCGATAATTAAGAAATTCCTATACTCAGACAATGAAATATTTTTGCGTGAGCTGGTATCAAATGCAGTTGATGCTACCCAAAAAATAAAACGACTGAGCTCGTTAGGTCAATACACCGGCGAATTGGGTGACCTGCGGGTAGAGATCGCTTTTGATGAGAAGGCAAAAACCATCACCATTTCGGATAATGGTTTGGGTATGACTGCCGAAGAAATCAAAAAATACATCAACCAGATAGCTTTCTCCGGCGCTACCGAGTTTATGGAGAAATTTAAGGAAGCCAAAGATGCTAATGAGATTATCGGTCGCTTTGGTTTAGGTTTCTATTCTGCATTTATGGTTGCCGATAGGGTTGAGATTGAATCATTATCATACCAGGAAGGTGCCGAACCTGCACATTGGACCTGCGATGGCAGCACAGAGTTTGAGTTAAGCGAGGGAAGCCTTGCTGAAAGAGGCACTGAAATTACCTTGCACATCAATAAAGAATCGGAAGAGTTTTTAAGCAAACACCGTTTACAGGAAATCCTTGATAAATATTGTAAGTTTTTACCTGTGCCCATTAAATTTGGTACAACTACACAGGAAGAAGAAGATGGAGTTGATGAAGAGGGCAAGCCAAAATATAAATCAGTTGAAACTGATAATATTATTAATGACACCAATCCTATCTGGACAAAAGCTCCAAATGAGTTAAAAGATGAAGATTACCTCAACTTTTACAAACAACTATACCCTTTCTCTGAAGATCCTTTATTCTGGATCCATCTAAATGTTGATTATCCATTTAATTTAACGGGTGTTCTTTATTTCCCGAAACTTAAGAATGATTTTGAGATCCAGAAAAACAAGATCAAATTGTACTCTCGCCAGGTATTTATTACTGACGAAGTAAAAGATATCGTTCCTGAATTTTTAATGCTGCTGCACGGGGTTATTGATTCACCTGATATACCGCTTAACGTATCACGTAGTTTCTTACAGGCTGATAGCAATGTTAAAAAGATAAACAGTTATATCACTAAAAAAGTTGCTGACAAGCTGTCTGAGCTATTCAAAGCTGACCGTAAATCATACGAAGAAAAATGGACCGATATAGGCCTGTTTGTAAAGTATGGTATGGTGAGCGAAGATAAGTTTTATGATAAGGCAAAAGACTTTGTGCTACTAAGCAACACCAAAAATGAAAACTTTACGCTAACAGAATATAAAGATAAAGTAGAACCAGAACAAACTGACAAAGACGGGCGGTTGGTTTATATTTATACTAACGATCCGGCAAAACAGGATGCGTTCATACAATCAGCAAATAAAAAAGGGTATGATATTTTGTTAATGAACTCCCCTATCGATAACCACTTTATCGGTCACCTGGAGCAAAAGCTTGAGAAAACATCATTTAAGCGTGTAGATGCGGATGTTGCAGATAAACTGATAAAGAAAGAAGATGCTCCTGAACACGTATTAACCGAAGAACAGGCTACAAAGGTGAAAGGCATTTTTGATAAGGCTATTAACAAGCCTGCCTACAAAGTTGAGCTTGAAAGCTTAAACCCAGATGAATTGCCGGTAACAGTAACTATGGACGAGTTTATGCGCCGTATGAAAGAAATGGCAGCAATGGGTGGCGGTATGGGCTTTTATGGCAGCATGCCCGATAATTACAAAGTTATAGTTAATGGAAACCACAAGCTGATAAGCCGCATACTGCAGGAAGAGAATGAAGAAGTACAAGCCGCACTTTCAAAGCAGGCTTTTGATCTGGCTTTACTTTCACAAGGTTTATTAACCGGTGCCGAACTTACCGAATTTGTTAACCGCAGCGTTAACCTGATATAAGTAATTCTTCTATAAAACAAAAAAGCCGCTTTAAATGAGCGGCTTTTTTTGTTTTATTTAAATTTCTTTTATCCGTATATTAGATCAAGTTATCTAATTGTTAAACCTTATAAAGTATTACCTATGAAAACTTTAATAAAACTATTTTTTGTTGCAGTACTTGTGATTGGCTGTATGGGTATTGCTAATGCACAAAACACAAAGAAAGATAAAGAAGCAGCCAAGGCTGCTAAAATAGCTTCTATAATTGATGCAAGGAATTATGTTTTTGTAGCAAACTATGCTATTCCGCAAAGAGGCGGTGCAAAGTCATTAACATATGGTTATGATGTAATAGTTTCAAAAGATACCATAATATCTTATCTTCCTTATTATGGCAGGGCATATACAGCGCAAATTGGTCAAACAGATGGGGGAATAAAATTTACTTCCACAAACTTTACCTACGATGCAAAGCAATCTAAAAAAGGTGGATATGACATTGTGATCACCCCTAAAGAAATGAACAGCAGCGAAGCCATTAAAGATGTTAGATATATGCGGTTAAGTGTTTCTTCAAATGGGTATGCTACTTTGCAAGTAACTGCCAACAATCGCGATCCAATAACATTTAACGGAAATATCGAAGAACGGAAGACGAAAAAGTAAGGCTAAGCCAAACAGTTATTTCAATAATCCAGCATTATCCTTTAATGCCACACCGGATATTTTTAGCTTAAAAGCTTCATTTACCAGGTAAAATATTTTATCAGCTGCGGGTTTATAGGTTAAGCCATGCGGCCTGATGTTGGAAATACAATTACGTGATTCATCTGTTAGGCCAGGCTTTGGTTTGTAGGTTAGGTAAGCTCCCATACTGTCTGCCGAACTTAGACCCGGCCTTTCACCTATCAGCAATATGGATAGTTTAGCATTTAAGCCGTGAGCAATATCATCTCCAATTGCAACTCTGCCTTGTTCAACAATACAAATAGGTCCAATACTTAGTTTTGCCAACAATAACTCGGGTATCAATATTTTCAATAAGCTAAATGCATTTCTATTTACAGCGTCAGCAGATAACCCATCTGCAATTATAATAACCACATCAGTACTGGTTTTATGATCTGATAGCTGATCTTTTGATTCATCATCCAATTTCCGGCCAAGGTCTGGTCGTTTTAAATATTTAGGTCGATTAGCTGCCTGGCTATGCAAATGCAGCACAGGCAAGTTAAAAACTTTGAGCTTATGGTCTAATCCGTCAGTATCCAATACAGAATAAACTGCATCGCGTGCATGGGCATGCGCCAGTTTAAATTCCATTGATTGTTTTAATGGGATACTGTTGCCAACTCGTCCAATTGCTATACGGGCTGCTGTAAACTCTTTTAAAGAGGTTAAGGGATTGGATATGGTTACATCATCTTCCATTATAATATCTCCGACAATAATTTATGAGCTGGATTTATTGTTAAAAGATTACCAAAATCATCTGTGATACCTTGTTTTATCAGCCATTGCTCAAATTCAGGGGCTGGTTTTAAGCCTAATGTTTTTCTTAAATAAAGGGCATCATGAAATGAAGTTGACTGGTAATTCAGCATAATATCATCCGAACCGGGAATCCCCATTATAAAATTGCAACCCGCCACGCCCAATAAAGTGAGTAAATTATCCATATCATCCTGGTCGGCTTCAGCATGGTTGGTATAGCAAACGTCAACACCCATTGGTAAACCGAGCAGCTTTCCGCAAAAATGATCTTCCAATGCCGCCCTTATAATTTGCTTGCCATCATATAAATATTCAGGTCCGATAAACCCTACAACTGTATTGACTAATAGCGGTTTATATTTCCGCGCAATTGCATAGGCCCGGGCTTCGCACGTTTGCTGATCCACACCATGATGTGCATTTGCTGAAAGTGAGCTCCCTTGCCCCGTTTCAAAATACATAACATTTTGCCCCCCAGTTCCCCTGTTAAGCGACAATGTAGCCTGATAAGCCTCATCGAGCAAAGCCAGGTTAATGCCAAAACTGGTATTAGTTTGCTCAGTTCCTCCAATGGATTGAAAACAAAGATCAACAGGGGCTTTTTTGTTGATTAGTTCTAATGTAGTGGTGATATGGCTTAATATGCATGATTGCGTCGGGATTTCGAACTGTTGGCGTAATCTATCTATCAAATTCAATAGGTGCATCACAGCAGCAGGACTATCAGTAGCGGGGTTAATACCAATACAAGCGTCGCCGCTGCCATATAGTAACCCATCAATAATGCTGGCTGCAATGCCTTTAGGATCATCGGTTGGGTGATTGGGTTGTAAACGTGTGGAGAAATGTCCTTTTAAACCGATAGTGTTACGAAACCTGGTAATTATTTCGCGTTTTTTTGCTATCGCTATCAAATCCTGGTTACGCATTAGCTTTGAAACCGCAGCAACCATTTCTGGGGTTATCCCTCCTTCTATATCACTTAAAATTTTGTTATCAATTTCTTCACTTAATAACCAGTCGCGAAACTCCCCGATAGTTAAATGGCTAATTGATTTAAATGTTTCAACATCGTGATTATCAATTATCAACCTTGTTATTTCATCTTGTTCATAAGGAATAATTGTTTCATTCAAAAATGCTTTTAACGGAACATCTGCAAGGGCTATTTGAGCTGCGACCCTTTCTTCATAACTTTCGGCGCAAATGCCTGCCAGCACATCGCCGGTGCGATATGGTGAGGCTTTTGCTAATAAGGTTTTCAGGTCGTTAAACCTGTAAACCTTATTCCTTATGGTGAATTGATATGACATTTAACACGATTTAAGGATTTGATGTATTTATAAGATCAATTTGCTATCAGCCTTAATTACTCAATTATTGGTGAGATCATAAATTCTTCAACAAGTTTCACCTTGTGTTTCCCCATCAACACAAATACTATTATAACCAAGGCAAGCCCGGCAAAAAATATAAGGCTGAGATTAAAATTATACCAGATCATGGTAATTAATGTTACTGCTGAAATTAAAAGGGCTATTGCCGGAAAAACCGGGTAAAATGGCGCTGCAAACGGGCGTTCGAGGTTGGGTTCTTTGTTACGCAGTATAAAAAGACTTATCATGCTCATCATATACATAAACACCGCTCCCATTACCGATATAACAACAATCTGGCCAGTAGTACCAGTATAAAGTGCAATAAAACTGATTAAACCACCCGAAATTATGGCCCAATGAGGTGTTTTAAATTTATGGTTAACCTTCGATAATCCCCTGGGTAAATAACCACTCCTTGCCATAGCAAATACCTGCCTTGATGATGCCAGGATAGTGCCGTGAAAGGAAGCGATCAATCCAAATAAGCCAATGCTTGCAAATATCTTAGTAAAACTGCTGGTTTTGCCTAATACAATACTTATGGCTTCGGGTAATGGATAATCGAGACCGCTAAGCTTGCGCCAATCTGTAATTCCACCTGTAAATATCATTACACCTAAAGCTAAGAATATCAGGGTGGCCAAACCGGAGATATATCCTTTCGGGATATTGCGTTTAGGGTCTTTAACCTCTTCAGCAACCATTGCAACGCCTTCAATGGCTAAATAAAACCATACCGCGTAGGGTAATGCGGCGAAAATTCCTGTCCATCCAAACGGCATAGGGTGGCTTAAAAAATTATCTGTCTTAAAATGTGGGGAAACAATTCCCAAAAAGAGTAATAATTCGGCTACGGCAAGTATGGTAATAATTAAAGAAAAGGTAGCCGACTCTTTAACACCTAAAATATTTATAACAATAAAAACAATATTAAAGAATAAAGCAGAATATAATACAGGTATATCAGGATCCAAAAAATGGAGATAGGCACCTAAAGCAAAGGCAATAGCAGGTGTAGCAAAGAGAAAATCGATAAGGGTGGCATAACCTGCAAGCAAACCTCCGAATGGCCCCAATGCCCTATAAGCATAAGCAAATGCCCCGCCAGCGTGTGGAATAGAAGTTGTTAATTCGGTATAGCTAAAAATGAAAGTGATATACATTACAGTGATAACAATAGTAGCTATCAGGAAGCCGATAGTACCCGAAACTCCCCAGCCAAGGTTCCACCCAAAATATTCACCCGAAATAACCAAACTTACTGCTATAGCCCAAAGATGTATAGGCTTTAATACCTTTTTTAACTGCTCTGTTTTTCCGCTCGTCATGTTGAATTCTGTGGCACATTTATTGACGCCTTAAAATACTGAAAGTTAATGTTATTGCAAAATACAGGATGTTATGTAATTGTTACATGAATGTGTGGAAAACTATATTAAACTTAACAATTACAAAATGTAAAATTATTAAAACACCTTTATATTTGTGGTGTTCATTAGTTACTGGCAATCCAGCAATTAATAATTATATTTATGCTTCATATTACTATCCCATCAGGTACTGGTTCAAATTTAAGCTTCTCAACGTTTGAGCAATATCAGCTACCTTCGCCCGTTAATGGTGTTGATGCTGAGATAAATAATGATGTAATATTAAAGTTTGAGGATGAAGAGGAGGCAATTATTTATGCAGCGCAGCTGGAAAATTTGTCTAACGAATTAAACGACAAATCGTCACCTGAATATGCTGCCATAAGTACTATTATAATGGCTATCAAAAATGATGAGTTTATACAGAGTTATACAGGATGATTTTAAATATTAAAAATTAGTTTTATGTTACGTATCAACATTCCGCCAACAGGTCCAACTAAATTAACTTCAGCTGATTTTAAAAACTATCATTTGCCATTACCTTCAAAAGGTATAAAGCAAAGGAAGAACAATGAAACTGAACTGATATTCGATAATGAATTTGAAGCAGTAGTTTATGCTGACCAGCTTGAAGAAATTGTTACCACGGTAAGCAAAAGCTCACCATTGAAGAATATTCTGCGAGATTTGGTAACTACCATCCGTAACGATGATACGATAAGAAACTATCTTGAATATTCAACCATTTATCAATGGTTAAAAAATAAAGTGACCATTATACGGTCAGCAATAAAACCGTCTCCTATTTCTTAAAATAGCTTAGCAACAGGAATGTGTTGTAAAAGGACTTAGTAAAAGCCGCCCTTATAACTTGGGGCGGCTTTTATTTTTGGTTAAGCTTTTAGCGTATTGGTTATATACTCATAGCTACTTTTAATACTTGAAAAGGCATCCTTTGGCATATCGTGCTCTACAAAAAAGTGCTCCATCCCGGCAGAAGCCCTGTTTTCAAAAATTCTTTTAAAATCTATAGTACCACTACCAACTGGTAATATATTAGCATGTGTGGCATCAAGATCTTTTACATGCCATAATGGGAATCTCCCTGGATGATCTTTAAATAATTGTACGGGATCTTGCCCCCCTTTAACTGCCCAGGCCAGGTCGAGCTCCATTTTTACATTTTTGGTGTCGGTTTCTGTTAACAGCAAATGATATGGCACTTTTCCGTCAATCTCCTTAAATTCCATGTCGTGATTGTGGTAGGCAAATTGCAAACCTGCTTTTTTAGTCGCTTCACCAGTTTTATTCAATATCTCGATAGACGATTTTACTTCAGCAAGCGTTCCTGTAGGTGCATTGGCACAAACAAGATATTTCAAGCCACCTTCTGCAGCTTCATCAACTATTTGCTGCATATTGTCGCGCAGATTTAGCATTGGCGGTAAAACCATCGGTTTACCATCTGCACCTACCGGCATTTTATAACCTTTGGGCAGTTTAAAAGGTGCACCAAGCACATGATGAGATTTCCACGACATGCCCAGGTCGTTAACCATAGCTTTAAATGCTTTAGGTTTCAGGCCGTAATAACCGCCTTTCTTACTGAAAGCAGATTCCATCTCTTTATAACCTATGGCGGCTATCTTAGTTAATGTTCCTTTTACATCATCGTCGATTATTCCAAAAAATGTAAAAAGCTGCAGGCCTACCGGGTGCGGGGCCGTATTTGACAGAAAAGAGCTGGCTTTACCTGATAAAGCTACGCTTCCAAGTATCAGTGTACCTGTACTTTGCAAAAATTTACGCCTGTTGTAATTCATGTTTAGTTGGTAATTTAGTTTATGTGGTTTAGTAAAACTAATTGAATAAAATTAGATTAAAAAATTATTGTGTCATTTTAACACAATAAAATATCTTCTCATCTATAATTCTAAATTTTCTTTGCAAATCCCTATCTTCCTGCCTATAATTTCGAACTATTCTACTTAATCTAAATGCGTTCTAACCACTTAATAAAAAGCCTCTTAACTTTCATAATATTAACAAGCCTTGGCTGTAAACAACACACCCCACAACAAACAGACGATAATAATATGGCCTTAGGTAACCCAAGCAATGCAAGCAAAAGCCTTTTAAGCGCCAATAACTACCTTATTGATCATAAGTATTACATTGAAAGCTATAACAGGGACAAGGCTGAACCAAATTGGGTAAGCTGGCATTTATGCCTAAGGGATTTAGGCACAACTGATAGGTTGAACAATTTCAGACCGGATGAGACTTTACCTGATGGCTGGTACGAGGCAGATAACAACAGTTATAAAAGATCTGGGTTTGATAAAGGGCATAACTGCCCAAGCGGCGACAGAACGAGTACAACGGATGCTAATTCGGCTACGTTTTTAATGGATAACATTATCCCGCAGGCACCTAATAATAATGAGCATACATGGGAACATTTAGAAAGCTATTGCCGCGATAAAGTAAAAAGGGGTAACGAAATTTATATTATAATGGGCACTTATGGCAGTGGAGGCACAGGGAAAAACGGCTTTGCAACTGTAATAGACAAAGGCAGGATAAGTGTACCAGCCCATATATGGAAAGTAGCTGTGATATTGCCCGATGGGGATGATGATTTGGGCCGCATTGACGAAAGCACTCAAATAATAGCTATCGATACCCCAAATGACAACAATATATCCAACAACTGGATGGATTATGTTTGCTCCGTTAAAGATATCGAAAACTCTACTGGCTATAATTTATTAACCGCCTTACCTTTATCAGTTAAAAAGGCATTGGAAGATAAAAAATTCAGGGGTGGAAATTAACAGAGGCCCAATACTTCGTGTCTCCGTATAGACCATCTTTCATCAAAACTTCTGCTGATATAAGCATGTAGCTATCAAGCCCGTCCACCCTGTTTGGTGTGATGCCCCCATTCCCCGGCCATTATCGCCATCAAAATATTCGTGAAATAATATGTAATCTTTAAAATCAGGATCTGTTTGCATTTTATGATAATTGCCGAATACTGCCCTCTTCCCCTCTTCATCTTTTAAAAACAAGTTCGAAATCCGGCTATAAAGTTCATTGGCCACCTCTTGCAGATTCATAAAATTCCCTGAGTTGGTTGGGCATTCAATTTTAAAATCGTCTCCATAGTAGAGATAGAATTTATGCAGGCTTTCAATCAGCATATAGTTTATAGGGATCCATATCGGTCCGCGCCAATTGCTATTACCACCAAACAGGCCGCTGTCGCTCTCGGCAGGAGTGTATTTAATACTAAATTGCATTCCATCAACCGAAACAGTATACGGATGATCCAAATGGTACTTCGAAACCGAACGAATACCATATTTACTCAAAAACTCATTTTCATCAAGCAAATACTTCAGTAACGATTTCATCCTGTAACCGCGCAACAAACTTATCAGATGTTTCCCTGGTGTTTTGGTTTCGCTCCAGCGTGATACCAATGAAGATAAATCAGGCCTGTTTTCGGCAAACCATTTCATCCGGTTGCTGAATATCGGATTATTTAAAATATCATTTTCATCCAGTATTTCGGCAGCTATTAAAGGTATCAGGCCCACAATGCTCCGAACCCGCATTTTTTGAGTGCTGTTATCAGGCAAGCGGATCTGGTCATAAAAAAAGCCGTCGGTATCATCCCACAAGCCTTCGTTATCCTGGCCGATATTTGATAATGCACCAGCTATATAAATAAAGTGCTCAAAAAACTTGCTGGCTATGTCGTTGTAGGCTTTATTAGTTTCTGCAAGCTCTGTGGCAATGCGAAGCAGGTTTAACGAGTATATGGCGACCCAACTGGTACCATCAGCTTGTTCCAAATGCTCCCCCATAGGCAAATGTGCATTACGATCGAACACACCAATATTATCAAGCCCTAAAAAGCCGCCTTCAAAAATATTATTTCCTGACGCATCTTTCCTGTTCACCCACCATGTGAAGTTCAACATCAGTTTATGGAATATGCGTTCCAAAAAATAGGTATCACCTTTATTATCATTTGCTGCTTTATCCTGTTGATAGATTTTCCAGGTCACCATAGCATGCACTGGCGGATTGGCATCATTAAAATCCCATTCATAGGCAGGTAACTGGCCGTTAGGGTGCATATACCAGTCCTTTATGAGCAAACTAAGCTGGTTCTTTGCAAAAGCCATGTCAACTTTGGCCAACGGGATACAGTGAAAAGCCAGATCCCATGCAGCAAACCAAGGGTACTCCCATTTATCAGGCATCGAAATAATGTCCCTTGTATTAAAGTGCGTCCATTTGCTGTTCCGGGCATTTATTCTTTGAGCAGGTGGTTTAGGTTCAGCTGGATCACCATGCAACCAGTGGTTAATGTCGTAATAATAAAACTGTTTACTCCAAAGCATTCCGGCTAAAGCCTGCCGTTGAATTAAACATTTATCCAAATTGGCATTTCCTTGTTGCAGGTCTGTATAAAACTGATCTGCTTCCTGTTTTCGTACATCAAATAATTTATCAAAATCATCAAAACCGTTACTTGCATTTGTTGATAACCTTAAACGCAGCGTTACACTTTGTTTTGCCGGTACATTTATATCAAAGTTAACAGCGGCCTTTGTGCCTGTTTTTTTGGGGTTGATGGAATCTGTTTGATGTATGAGGTAATCGTTAATGCCGTCTTTATAATATTGTTTACCGTCATCGTAATTATACAAACGGCGGGTATTAGTTTCATTATTACAAAACATCAACTCCGGCGATCCTTCAGCATTCAGCCACATTTGCCCGATATCCTGATGATATACCTCGATTACTCCATGTGAATCAGCAGTTAATTCAGGCGTATAATTATCGTATCCCCAGGCCCATGTATTACGAAACCAGATGGTTGGCAGCACATTTAATGCTGCATCCAGACTACCACGGTTGTTAACTGTAATTTTTATCAGGATGTCCTGCTGGGTATTTTTAACATATTCAATAAATACATCAAAATAGGCATCCTGATCAAATATCCCGGTATCAATCAGCTCAAACTCAGGATCATTACGGCCTCTTCGTTTATTTTCATCCAGAAGCCATTTATAGGGATATTCCTGCTGGGGATATTTATAAAGCATTTTTTGGTACGAATGTGTAGGCGTATTATCCAGATAATAATACAATTCCTTCACATCCTCACCATGATTACCTTCCGGATTACTCAAACCGAAGTAGCGTTCTTTAATTACCGGGTCTTTTTTATTCCATAAAGCAACAGCAAAACAAAGCAACTGTTCATTATCGCAGATTCCTCCAATACCTTCTTCGCCCCAGCGATAGGTTTTACTGCGGGCCATATCATGTGTAATATAGTTCCAGGCATCGCCATTTGCGCTGTAATCCTCTCTCACCGTTCCCCACTGACGATCACTTACGTATGGCCCCCACTTTTTCCAGGAAGAATCTTTTAGTCTCGTTTGTTCTGCATTCATACTATATCATGAGATAACATCATTTTTATTGATACCTACTTCCAGGCATTTCTCAAAAACCTTAACCAATTACCGTGCATCATGTTTTCAGTATCTTGGTCGGTATAACCGCGTTTTTTTAACAAAGCAGGTATTTTTTGAAGATCGGCAATAGTTTCCAGATCATATGGACATTGTTCGCGACCAAATGCACCATCGAGGTCCGAACCTATCCCTATATGTAAAGTGTTCCCGACGAGCTGACAGATGTGGTCTATATGATCTATTATCACATCTAGGTTGCAATTCATTTCTTTTGGATCCGATTTTCCTCTAATCCAACCTGGTACCATCATCCAGGCGTCTAGAGCTCCACCGATAACTGCACCGCGATTTATCAATTCCTTAATCATTTCATCGCTAAACTGGCGATTATGATTTACCAGTGCCCTGCAATTATTATGGCTTGCCCAAACATGCCCGTTAAAATGATCAATGGCCTCCCAAAAGCAGTCATCACATAAATGGGTAGCATCCAGTATAATATTAAGGCGCTCCATTTCTTTCAGTAAATCACGCCCGGCTTGCCCCATAAAGCCAGTAGCATCGGTTCCTTGTGCATACCGCCCCGGGCCGTAATGTGCAGGTCCTACTGCCCTTAGCCCGTAATTATATGCGCGTTCCAGGTGCTGTATGGTTACAATTGAGTCAGCACCCTCCAGGCTTAAAATATAACCAACAGGCTTTTTATCATTCGGCGTATCATCAGCCCATAGCTTAATATGTTTTTCCAGGCTTTCAAGATCATTTATTTGTACCATTTCGCCATCATCCTCCATGGCTTTGTACCATGCTGCCTGTCCCTGGGTTTGCGCCCATGCCTGTTCAGGCGAGTGCCAACCCGGCAACGGGTTTCCGGGTGCAACATAGCGGGCAATCTGTGTTCCCACAACTAAACCAATATTCCCTTTCCGAAGTTCTGGCAGAGAAACTACTCCTTTTGCACGGTCTGGTTTATCGGTTAATCCTTCTTCACGCTTGTTTATCTCTGTTATGGGTTTCCGCAGGTCGCGGTTCCACTCCAAGGCGTTCATACTTAAGTCTAAATGAGCATCAATGGCGAACATGGTTTATCAAATTGTAGAGACACTATATATCGTGCCCCGGTAAAAGTCTTTGTAGAGACGCAATACTTTGCGTCTCTACAAAAATCATATTGTTATTTTCCTATCGCGGACAATGTTTTGCCACTCTCCGCTTATTTTGTTTTCTTCTATAGTAATCGCCCTTTCATATAATGCAATTGTAGGGCAAACGTGGTAAGGCATCCCATAAATCACATCTCCAACCTTATATTTATGCGCTTTACCAGCATCGACTACTAAATGCTCCTCACTTTGGCTAACAACTTTCAATTCAGGTGCGTTTATTAAATAAACACGTGTTTGTATTTCACGCTCAGCAGCTATTGACTTATGCCCCAAGTCTAAACATAATTTTGTTTCATCAGGCAGCGATATAACCCTTGTTACAACTAATGCTGCCGGTAAAAATGGCTGTTCTTTAAAAGCAGTTCCGTAACCTCTATCCCAGTACACAAATGTCCCCGGGCTACATTCTATATTTTTCCTTTTTGCATGGATCGGGAAGGTTGGCGAACCTCCTGCAATAATTATAGGTTCAGGATATCCTTTTTCTAACAAATCTATTTTAAGCTTCTCTACAGGTTCAAAGCCTGCATTGCATTGCTTGGTACGGGTTTCGAAGTCGGCATCATGAATGTGCCCGTCATAAGCATGTAAGCCTATTATATTTATTCCGGTCAATGCAGCACAATCTGTATAAAGTTTTAATGCGTTTTCAGGTTTAATACCGGTGCGGTCCTGACCTACATTTAAGTCGATATAAACAGAGACCTTGATTTTGTTTTGAATTGCAGCTTCTGATATCTCTGAAGCAGCAACTGTATTATCAATAAGACACGAGAATTTGGTATCAGGATAAGATAAGATCAATTGAACAAACCTATCAAGTTTTGGGCCGATTGGTTGATAAGCCAGTAAAACATCAGGAGCCTTGCACATGGCCAGCATTTCGGCTTCCGCAATTGTAGCACACTTAAATTTACTGATTCCGGCTTCCAGCATCAATAAGGTAACATCTTTGCTTTTATGAGTTTTAACATGCGGCCTTAACCTGTCAATGTTATCAACCACACCAATTGCCTTAGCAATATTTTGCTTTACCCTGGCTGGATAAACAACCAATGCAGGGGTATCTAACTTGTCAACATCTTTTATAATATACCAATCCATTTTTAAGTTGTGAATCAGAAAAGTTCAAATAACGCTTCTATTTCCACAGGGATATTATCCGGTAAAGAACCCATACCCACTGCGCTGCGTACCCCTATCCCGTTATCCTCACCCCAAACTTTGGCAAACAGTTCACTGCAACCATTAATAATAAAGGGGTGTTTCTCAAAATCAGGGGTACAATTAACCATCCCTAATACTTTTATCACTCTTTTCACTTTGTTAAGGCTTCCAAGGTTTGCTTTGATGGTAGCTAATATAGCCAAACCAACCTGACGGGCAGCAAGCTTACCCTCTTCTGCGGTAAAAGTATCGCCTATCCTCCCGATTATTAAACTTCCATCATCCTGGACAGTTCCATGCCCGGAAACATATAGATATTTTCCGTCTATTAAACATGGTTTATAAACACCTAATGGTTTAGGAGCTGGTGGCAAATTAAGCCCCAATGCCTCGAAATTTTGATCAGCAGTATTCATATTTAAAACTATAATTATAAAAACAAACATAAAACAAAAAGCCGGGTATCTCACTCCCGGCTTTGCTTAAATCAAATATCAACTAAGTTAAAATTTGAATGTGATCCCAACATTAATAACGTAATCGGCAAAAGCGGCGTCGCCTTGTGTATACTTACCGGTTAGTTGGGTTGTTCTTATATCAGGTACGCTTTGCGTACGGTCGCGAATAATTGCTATTGGTGCATAAGCATACAATGAAACACTTTTAATATGATAAGTTACTCCCGGTTCAGCACCGATAATATAACCTGGCCTTCTGAAACCGTCGCTGCCACCCACAAGGTCTTTAACAGGCAAACAATCATCCCTTACGCCCAAAGAGAAATCGAATTTTTTAACGGCTAAGGTAGCGCCAAATCTTATCAGCATTTGGTCTGGTACACTCAACACATCTCCGGTCGTGGCTATTGTGGTTGCGCTTGCCGGGCTTGATGACCTAAGCGTGGTATTAACATCTTTAGGGCTAACCAGGTAGAAGAAATTGCCATATAACCCAAATTTATGAGTGAAGTTATAGTAAGCGTTTATCTCGGCAGTTACACCGGTACCGCCATCACCTAATTGTATGGATTGATCAACTGGGCCAAGTGTTTTTCCTCCTGTTGCGCTTAAGAAGTAATCCTGGTAATTGTAGGCACCAGTAGGGAACTTTATACCTATCCCGGCCTGAATGTTTCCATTTTTCGAAGTTGCAGGATTAAACAGCCAGTAATATCCTGAAAAGCGGATATCGCCAACCCCAAACGAGTGAGTGCTGAACCTTTTCCCAAGTGCAGACTGTACTTGAGAGCGGCTATTGTCTGCCATAGGAATATCTAATGATAATGACCAACGATTATTCAATACACGACTAAGCGAAATATCTTGCGTATATACTTTATTTATAACGTTGTTATGCATTTCAGTACGCTGAAATTGCTCTTGTTTGCCAACAAAATGCCTGAATGATTTGTAATACCGGCTGTTACTGTTAATTAACCAGTAGGCATTTGAATTTGTACTGTCGGGATGCTCATCCATGGTAGAAATGCCACCGGTACTTCTGATGGCTACACACCCTTGTGCGAAAATGTCTGTATTTGTAATTAACAGAAATAAGCAAATAGTTGAAATTAGTTTGAATGTAAGTTTCATGTTTTTATATATTCTGGTTGTTGATTGATTCGTTTTTAATTCTTTTAATGATTGATTTTTTAATTTCCTGCGCCATCTATTTTCGCCCTTTGCACAGCATATTGGCCAACTTTAATGCCCGTAGCCATACCAACTTCTATATCAGACCTGTAATGAATAGCACCGTATAATCTCGACAATGATGCCTGATTAGCCAGATCATTAAATTTACTTCCCCTGTCTGGTAGTAAATAAGTTAATACTGTTGCAGCCGCACCGCTAAAGTTTGAGTGCCCGGAAGTATATGCCGGAAAGTTAGGAACCCCGGTTAAGGTTTTAATTTTAGGATTAGCTTGTGTAGGCCGCTGGTTAAAATAAAAATATTTGGTATCCCAGCACACAATTGCAGCATCCATTTCGGCCATATTTAACAATGCAAAATTGCGAGCCCAACGTACTTCGCTATAATTC
>Ga0206904_1064_pt1 | contig 27281 bp, 24 predicted proteins | sample Alteio_BWOrgHeat_42_FD_152981 | JGI IMG/M metagenome (GOLD analysis project Ga0206904, IMG submission 152981) | Enriched cells from forest soil in Barre Woods Harvard Forest LTER site, Petersham, Massachusetts, United States -... | ecosystem: Environmental > Terrestrial > Soil > Temperate forest >...
GAATCCAGAATCGAGAATCAAGAAAAACTAAGCGCTTTTGACTCAAGACTATCAACTCAAAACTTAAAACTTTCCTCCACCATCGGCGATGAGCCAGCTCAATTCAAACAAAAATTCCCTGATATTACTGTAGCAGTTTGTGAGGATAGGGTTACAGGTATAAAGCAGTTATTACCTGATCATGATTTAATATTGATGGATGATGCCTATCAGCACCGGGCTGTTGAACCAGGTCTCAGCATTTTATTGTTCGATTATAGCCGGGTAAACCAGCCTCACTTTTTATTACCAGCAGGCAATTTTCGTGAACCTTTCAGCGGGCGGTGGCGTGCCCAGATAATCGTAATAACTAAATGCCCACCACAGCTAACAACAGAAGAAAAAACCGCTTTAGCACATAAGATAGAACCGCTCCCCTATCAGCAATTATTTTTTACATCCATCGCTTATCAGGCAGTTCATAATCTGCAAGGCAAGGCAGCGGGTGTATTAATTGATAAGGATACAACTGTGTTTTTATTAACCGGCATAGCTAATCCAAAACCTTTGCTGCAATATTTAAGTGATAGTACCTCCCAAATTATTCACCATAATTATCCCGATCATCATCCGTTTACCTTAAAAAATATCAGTAAACTTGCCGCTGAATACGCTGCCTGTTCGTCACAAAAAAAATTAATCATCACAACAGAAAAGGATGCACAGCGTTTAGAAGAATCCTGGTTAAATTCAGGTTTGCCGGCTAATGGGCAAATCCCCGTTTTTGTGATTCCTATAAGCGTGGATTTTTTAGACGACAGCGGCAATCAGTTCGATCAAATTATTACAGACTATGTTAGAGAGCATTCAAAAAACCACAGCATACATTAAAAGCCGCATTGGCGATTTTGAACCCGAAGTGGGTATTATTTTAGGAACCGGCCTTGGCGCACTGGTAAATGAAATTGAGGTTGAAAAACAATTGATGTATTCAAACATCCCCGATTTTCCTATTTCAACCCTTGAGTTTCATTCGGGCAAACTCATATTCGGTACGCTTAACGGCGTAAAGGTTGTGGCCATGCAGGGGCGGCTTCATTATTACGAAGGTTATAACATGCAGCAGATCACCTTCCCGGTGAGGGTGATGAAGATGCTGGGCATAAAATCGTTGTTTGTATCAAACGCCAGTGGATCATTAAATCAGGCCATTAAAAAAGGTGACCTGATGGTGATTGCCGATCATATTAACCTGCAACCGCATAACCCGCTTACAGGGCGCAATGAAGAAGAGCTTGGCCCCCGTTTTCCGGATATGAGCGAGCCTTATAAACGTACTTTAATTGCTAAAGCATTAGATATTGCAAAAGCAAACAATATTACCTGCCACAAGGGAGTTTATGTTGGGGTTACGGGCCCTAACCTTGAAACAAAAGCCGAGTATAATTATTTAAGGATAATTGGAGGTGATATTGTTGGAATGAGCACCGTACCCGAAGTGATTGTGGCCCGCCACATGGATTTAACCGTTTTTGCAATTTCTGTAATAACTGATGAGGGTTTTACCGAAGTTTTGAAACCAGTGTCGCTTGAGGAAATACTGGCAGTAGCCCATGAAGCAGAACCAAAAATGACATTGATACTTAAAGAATTGATAACCGGTTTTTAATGCCTGATAAATTAAAATACTTCTTTCTGCTCCTGGCTTGTGTTTGCACACAGGCTGCTTTTGCGCAAATTCCAACCAACAATAATTATCCGGGTAACCAACAGCGGAGGGTCAACCTGCGTGATACCACAACTGGATTAAACGGAAAAACATTAACTAATGATCAGCAGTTGGACTCTTTGCGGAAAAAGCGGGACAGGAAAAAAGATAGCGTTGTTTTTAATTCGAAATTTATAAGAGTAACCAATGAGCGTTTTTTGAAGGACAGCACCCAGTTGTTCCCTTTGGATACCGGTATATATAATTTTGAAAACTATAGTCCGCTTTTACAACCCCGTAGTCCTAAAATAAGCCTTGGCAATACAGGTTTACCAGAGAGAAATCTATTATTTGAGCCATCACGAACCATTGGCTTTGATGTCGGCATGCACGAATTGGATGCCTATATGCTTAATCCGCAGGATATAAATTATTACCGGGCACGGGTTCCTTTTACACAGCTTTACCTTGTTGGCTATACGGGTGTTAAAGAGCAGTTATTTAAAATAACACATGCCCAAAATGTTAACCCACAGCTTAATGTAGGTTTTAATTTAAATTTTATGGGCTCAAGGGGTTATTACAGCTATAACTCCATACTGGCGCAAAATGTTAGTAATGTTAATGCTGCTTTTTTTACCTGGTACGAATCGAAAGATAAACGCTATAATATATTAGGTAACCTGATATACAATAATTTAAAATCACCTGTTACAGGCTCTATACTGGATGACTCCATTTTCGTAAGCGGATCTATCGATAAAAGTACACAACCTGTACGTTTGCAATCGTCCTTCGAAAATTGGAAAGGGAGTGGGCTTTATTTAAAACAGTTTTATTATATAGGCCACATAGATAGTACCGGAACAGGAACCGGCAAAAAGACAATTTTGCCTACTCAACGGGTATCTTATACTCTTACCTACAATACACGTAAGTACGAGTTTTTGCAGAACGATAACGACTATTATAATGTATTCCCCGATTACTACTATGCATCAAACCGATCGAGAGACTCCCTTACGGTAAAGCATCTTCAGAATGATTTCTCTTACAGCTTTTACCTGCGAAGTAAGGCCGAAAAGGCCACGAAGAACGAATTAAAACTCGATCTTGGGCTTACGCAGGATATATACAGTTACAGTCAATATGTGAGTGATACAACGTTAAACCAATATGGCGTAAAAGTTGTGTTGCCGTTGAAAGTACAGGGCACCTCGTTCCAGGATCTTACCATTAAAGGCAGGTTAAGCTATAAGCTTAGCGACAGGATAGCTCTTGAAGCCAACATACAGCAAATTGCACAAGGGCGTGATTTTGGCGATTTCCTATATGATGCAAAGCTTACCCTCGCAGGTAACAACAAAGCAGGAAAGATAATATTGGAAGGCTATTCGCAAAGCAGTACGGCGCCATTGGTGTATACCAGTTGGATATCAAACCATTTTATTTTCCATAATAAATTCAGTAATCAAAAAACCAATAGTCTCTCTTTTTACTATATAAACAGCCCTTTAAAACTCGACCTTAAAGCCGAATACTTTCTAATTACTGACTACCTGTATTTCACTGCGCAGGAAAACGGGATTGATGCCCACCCTGCACAACTTGGTTCTGCTATTAATATGATAAAGGTGAGTTTTGGCAAATCTATTGCGTGGCACAGGTGGCACTTTGATAATTTCCTGGTCTACCAGAAAACAGATTACCAGTCTACCCTGCGTACACCACAGTTTTATAATTACACCAGTTTGTATTATAAAGCACTTTTATTCAGAGTTTTATACTCAAACATAGGGGTAGATGTGAGATACAACAGCCAATACGTTGCGCCATCATATGCTCCCGGATTAGGACAGTTCTACAACGGACAAAATGTTACTTTTTCATCATACCCGGTTGCAACAGTATTTTTCAAAGCCAACCTGCAGCGCACCAATTTATTTGTAATGTACGACTATGCCAACCAGGGACTTTTCAGCAAAGGCTATTACACCGTAAACCGTTACCCGCAACAGGATAGCATGCTCAAAATTGGCATATCGTGGACGTTCTATAATTAGGGGTTAGTTAATCAGAGGCTGGAGGTTAGAGATTAGGGGAATCCGAAAAATATTTGCCGCCTGTTGTACCGACGATTGCAGGTGAAATAGTTATTTAAGGTGTTTAATTGTTGCAGTACTGCTTTATCGCCTCAAATATCATTTCCTTATCATCACCGAGCTCAACACTTTTGTTTAAATCGCTGCATATTTTATTTTTTTCATCAGCAGGGATTTCAACTTTACTCTTAGTAGCCAGAATAGTAACCTCACTATTTTTACTTAAAGTACGACTACTCTTGAATTCATATTTTCTTATTCTTGTGAATGCACGGTTAGCTAAGCTTCCATGTATAATGGCTCAAGTTCAATTGCTTTGTCAAAATCTAATATAGCATTGTCAAAGTCGAAATTATTTAATTTGGCTGTACCGCGGTAGAAATAAATGTCGGCATATTTGCCGTTTAATTTTTCAGCCTCATCCAGCTTTTTAATTGCACTCTTATAATCCTCATCCCTCATCAATTCTATGGCTTTATTTTGCAGATCATAAAATCTCTTTTCATCTTTTGACATGTCCGGTACCAGGTTTCTAAAATTTGTTTGCCTTTTAATGACGCCGGTTGAGTAATATTCTACCCACAATCCATCATCTTTGCCTTCTTTAAAACTACCTTTCTGTTTTATGGCTGCATTTGGAAAGTATTCTTCTGAATAGCCATTGGCAATGCCATTTAAGTAGTTTCTAAAGTAGCTTTTATTCCCGTTTTCATAATAAACGGTGTTCATACCATTTGCTAATCCGTCCTTTAATATACCCTCTTCGTTAATTTTACCATTCCAAAAATACTCAATAAACTTTCCGGTATATGGAGATTTTGCGTTCTTTAAATACCATACTCCCTCTTTTCTATTCATAGCCTTTGTTGTTGGTATCTTCCTTATTTCATCAGGGCGTTTAGCAAATTCCTTTGTTGTAATGTATATAATCTTATCAATTGTATTATATCCAAGTGCTTTTATTTTATCAGGGCTAGTAACAACCTCCAGATGGTCAATATCTTCGTTATTTAAAGTGCCGGAGTTTTTATCTGGATCTTTAATAACTGGAATACTGTCTACTATGTACAGGATATTTTCCTCCTTTTTTACATCTTGAGCAAAACTATTTAATAAGGAAAATGATAGTACAAGGCTTAAGATATATTTCATAGTAAAATGTGAGGCATAAATATATCAATACAATCTTACAATCAAAGATAATAGCGATTTATCGCATCAGGTCCTTTGTTTTCTCTGCTCAGCAGATTTTCTCGCAGAGAAGCCAACGCTGCATTTTTTTAATAGTATGAAGTAATCTACTATAACTAAAAAACTAACCTCTGGTCTCCAATCACTAATCGCTCCCTAAGTCTTCTGTTTTTTCTTTTTTGCAGCAGGGAATAGCACATTATTTAAAATAAGGCGGTATCCTGGTGAGTTGGGGTGTAATTTTAGGTCGGTTGGCGGGTCGCCTACTATGTGCTGGTAATCTTCAGGGTCGTGGCCGCCGTAAAATGTCCATTGGCCTTTTCCATATTCACCGTGTATATAACGGGCTTCGTTATTGGTTTTCATTTCGCCCATTATAGTTACACCGGGTTTAAGCAGATTTTTATTAAAAGCTGTGGTCAGGCCCATAAACCCTTTTATCACTTTATCATGATTTTGGGTCAGCATACTCGGTACAACATCCCATTTGGCTGAGAAATCAAACAAAGTAAAAAAGTCCCTTGTACGATCAACCTGACGAGTAGCGGTAACATCAATATTGCTGAACTGGTGCGACAACGGATTCATATCCAGTGTAAAATTCTGAAAAGCAAAGGTCTGGCTGAAATCCAGTTTCGATTGTGCAGCAGGGTCAGCGGCATCTCCATCAAACATCGATTCACAAATATCTGTATTTGCCGAAGCCAGTGCTATATCAAAAGTATCCGTGCCTGAGCACATAGCAAAAAGAAAGCCCCCACCTGCACAAAAATCGCGGATATGCTCAACAACAGCCAGCTTCATTTGCGATACCTTTTTAAAGCCTAATTTATGAGCAGTAGCCTCCTGTATCCTGATATCGTCGTTATACCATTGTTCATATCTGAAAGCGCCATAAAACTTACTATATTGCCCGGTAAAATCTTCGTGATGCAGGTGCAGCCAGTCATATTTGGGTAGATCGCCTTTTATTACTTCTTCATCATACAATACATCGTAGGGTATTTCAGCATATTTTAAAACCAGGGTAACCGCATCATCCCAGGGAAGTTTATTTTTTGGTGAGTAAACCGCCATTTTGGGGGCTTTTTCCAGCTTTACCACATCCATATTTACCGAGGGGTCGCTTACCTCAGTTAATATCTGGTTCACTTTTGCATCAGCCAAAACTTCGTAACTTACTCCCCTTATCTTACATTCATCCTCAATCTTTTTATCATATTTCATCATAAAGCTGCCGCCACGGTAGTTTAGCAACCAGTCAACCTCTTCACCGTTTTTTAGTGTCCAAAAAGCAATCCCGTATGACTTAAGATGGTCTTTTTGCTCTTCATCCATAGGTATTAAGATTGAAGCTGCCCTTGTAAAGATGGGTAAAAGGAGAAAGGCGAAAAGCAGAAAGGTGAAAGGTGAAAGGCGAAAGGTAAAAGGTGAGGATTTTTGTCTTTGCATTTTATTGATCACTTTTCTGTATAGTTATCTGATTGCTAATTATCAAATGTAACGAATAAACAATAAATGTATTACAGTAAGCTATTTTGAAAGAATGAATATTAATGTTCGTATTTAAATAATAAAATGTTGTAGATTGTGAGACCTTATCATTCAAATGGAAATACACCAATTTCAAAACCTACTCAATCAGGTAAACGCAATTACCAATAAGTATAAAAAAGTCACTGAATTAACTGGAGAAAATTTTAATGTCTTTCGGATACTTAAAGTTGAATCGTCAGAAGTTAAAACTCATTCCGCTTTTATCGCAGAATTGTTGAATCCAAACGGTAGTCACGGTCAGAAAGATACCTTTCTTAAACTATTTATTAAGGCTTTTTGCTTTAAGGAAAATACGATTGACAGTGAATCTTGCAAAGTTAAAGCCGAAGAAAGTATTGGGACTATTAGTCATGACAGAACACAAGGAGGGAGGATTGATATAATTATAAAAGATGCGCACAACCATCATATAATAATCGAAAATAAAATATATGCCGGAGATCAAGAACACCAATTATCCCGCTATCACAAATACTCGGATAGTGCAGATATAATTTATTTAACCCTGGACGGAAAATCACCATCCAAGGATAGCACTGGTGATATGGAGGATGGAAAACATTTTAAGTGTTACTCGTATGAGCATGATATTTTAAACTGGTTAGAACTTTGCCGTAAAGAAGTTGCTATATATCCAATTGTTCGAGAAGCTCTAACACATTATATTAATCTAATTAAATACCTCACTAATCAAACGCTTAACCAAAACATGCAAGAAGAACTAAGTGACTTATTAAAATCAAATTTAGAAGCATCGTTTGCTATTTCAGATAATTTAAACCAAGCTTGTGAAAAAGTATCCAACGATTTTGGAAAAGCCCTTATTCAAGAATGTGAAAATATCGGGTTAGTTTGTGAATACAACTTTGACTTTGAAAAGCGATATACCGGTGTTTGGATATATAAACCGGAATGGAAATTTTTTAGCATAGGGTTTGAATTTCAAAACTTTAACAAAGATTTAATTTATGGATTTATTACCAATAAGGATCCCATTGAATCACCAGTATCAACAGATCTTCGAGACCGACTTAAAACTCTACCAAATAATTTCCGAAGTACAGAATGGTGGCCATGGTATAATCGTTTTGGCGAGCCCTTCAATAATTGGAGTAAGTTTCAGGCATGGCAAGCGATACTTGATGGTTCGATGAAAGAACTTTTTCTTGATAAAATAAATTATTTGTTAAATATTTCTACTGATATAGAGTTATAGTAAGTATATGTGGTAGTCGATATCATTTTTCATCATTCCGCAATCGACATTTCGACTTCCGCATTCCAAAGAAACCTTTTGCCTTTTAGCTTTCCACTCCTTTTACTACCTTTGCCTACTATTTTAGAAAAAAATGAGCAAAGCAATAATTAAAACCGAAAAAGGCGACATGACCGTTGAGTTTTATGACAAGGATGCACCAAACACAGTTGCAAACTTTCTTGGGCTGGCTAAGTCGGGCTTTTATGATAATGTAACGTTTCATAGGGTGATCCCTAATTTCGTGATCCAGGGTGGCGATCCAACAGGCACTGGTGCCGGCGGTTCAGGCAAGAGAATCGACTGTGAGTTAACAGGCGACAATCAATATCATGATCGTGGTGTATTGTCAATGGCTCATGCAGGCCGCAATACAGGCAGCTCACAATTTTTTATCTGCCACAGCCGCGATAATACCGCACATTTAGACAGAAACCACACTGTATTTGGTAAAGTAGTTGAGAACGTTGAAGTGGTTGATGCTATACGCCAGGGCGATAAAATTTTAGGAATCGACGTAATTGAAGAATAAATGAATTTACAGGGAATTGTAGCCGTATCAGGCAAGCCGGGATTATGGAGGGCATTGGCACAAAATAAAACAGGCTATATATTAGAGAGCCTTGACGCACAAAAAACCAAATTGATTGCAAATTTGTCGACTGCTAAATTAGCTGCGTTGCACGAAATCACCATTTTTGGTTTGGACGATGATATTAAGCTGATAGATATTTTTGAGCGCATGAAAGGCGTATCAAGTATCCCTGATACAAAAGCCGATGGTAAAAAGCTCAGGGAGTTTTTCAGAGAAGTATCGCCTGATCATGATGAAGAGAAAGTTTATACTTCCGACATTAAAAAGGTTATCAGCTGGTATCAGATCATTAAAGATTTTCCTTTATTCAATGAACCAGATCCTGCCGCTGCCCCTGTAGCTGAAGAAGCCCCAGTTATTGAAGAAGCTCCAAAAGCAGAGCCTGCAAAAGCTGAGGAAAAAGCACCGGCTAAACCAAAGGCTAAAAAGCCTGCAGCAAAAAAAGCATAATAATACTTACTTAAAAACACAATAACAAAAGGGCCGGAGAATATTCTCCGGCCCTTTTGTTTCTATATTCAACAGTATTCGACTAGCAATTACCCGATAAAATCCTTCTATTTTTAGCCTCCAGTTTTATACCTTAGATAATTCAAACCTTTCAATTATGAGATACAGGTTATTATCACTCTTAATTTTCATTGCCTCAACCACTTTTGCACAGAACGATGCAAAACTCACAGCTAAACTGCAGGATGTTTTTAAAGGCTTTAACGGGCAGGCAGGCATTTATGTGCATAATCTTAAAACGGGCAAAACAGCAGCTATTAATGCCGATACGCTTTTCCCAACTGCTAGCATGATAAAGGTAAGTATCCAATGCGGGTTGATGGACAAGATCGAAAAAGGCGATATGCAATATAACCAGAAACTGGTATACCGCGATTCGCTGCTTTATAAGGGCGAGGATATACTTGGTTCGTTTAAGGATAAAGACACTATTGAGGTAAGTAAAGTTGCGCTGTTAATGATCACCATGAGTGATAATACGGCAAGCGTATGGCTGCAAAAATTGGTTGGCGGCGAATATATAAACAACTGGCTCGATCAGAATGGTTTTAAAGTGATGCGGGTTAACTCACGCGTTCCCGGCCGCGAGGCTGTGCGGGCAAAATATGGATGGGGTGTTACCACGCCCTATGAAATGTGCCGCCTGTTTACCATGATACGTGATGGAAAAGCGGTTAGCGCAGCCGCAAGTGAGCGGATGTACCGCAATATGGGCAGGATATTCTGGGATGATAAGGCAATATCACAAATACCGCCATATATTCAAACAGCGTCGAAACAAGGCGCACTGGATGAATCAAAATCAGAAACTGTAATGGTAAATGCCCCGCACGGCGATTATGTATTTTCTATCATCACTAACCATAACAAAGATCAACGCTGGGTAACTGATAATGAAGCTTATATACTGATTAGAAAGGTATCCGCACTGTTATGGCATTATTTCGAGCCTGAGAGCAAATGGGCTCCCCCAGCCGGGATTGATAAGTATATGAAGGATGAGTAGAAAGATAAATTGCTATAACCCAATTTCCTTCTTGATCTTATTAGGTAATTTTTCTGCTATCAACCTGTACGTTTGTTATAAGTAAAACCCCCACTACCGTAATTAGTCCGCCGATGCTAATAATTATTAATCCTATCCGGCGTTTCAACTTAATCAACTTCAACTGAAGTTACAAAAATTCCTTAACTTACACACAAATGAAAAGATACATACGCGGCCTGATCGTATTTAGCATCCTGTTGTTTTTAACAATCCGGGTGTTTTCGCAAGCAGCAACTGAGGGCAGCTATTTTACCTCGTTTGATGGCGTTAAAATTTATTACGAGGTAAAGGGTGAAGGTTATCCTGTAATATTGATACATGGTTTTTCAGGCACCGGCCAGGGCTGGAAAAGCTGCGCTGTTTATGATGATCTGCTAAAGGAAGGATATAAAGTAATTATTATCGATCAGCGTGGTAACGGGCACTCCGATAAACCACACACAGATGAGGCTTATGCTAATGATGCCGAAGCCAAAGATATAATTGCTTTAATGAGCAGTTTAAACATAAAAAATTACGATGCTGTTGGTTACTCGCGCGGATCCATCATCACATCACGGCTTTTAGTTTTAGACAAACGTATTCATAAAGCAGTTATGGGAGGCATGGGCGATGCTTATACCAATCCCGATTGGCCCCGAAGAGTGCATGCTTATAAAGCTTTAATGGGCGATACTACGCTACACGATGTTGATGATATGGTGAAATACATTCGCTCACAGCATTTCGACGAACTGACGATGGCCTTGCAGCAAAAATACCAGCCATCTACAAATAAAAAAGAATTGGCTGCTGTTCGTAAGCCTGTTTTAATTATCCGGGGTACTGCAGATAAAGAAAATGGCTCTGAAATAGTTTTAAATAAACTGATCCCACACTCAAGTTTGGATTATGTTCCCGGCAATCACAACACCGCTATCAGAAACACTGAATTTTCAGAATCAGTGCTCAAATTTTTAAAAGATTAAGTCTTTTTTCTTTGGACACCCAAATCGATTTACCTGTGGTATAGTGGTTTATTGTAGTTATAGTAAAACAAAATAATAAATTTTTCCTTTTTAGGGATGATGAAGATTAAGATGAAGAATTTTTTGTTGGTGATTTTTTGCTGCCTGATGCCTTGTTTCATTTTAGCGCAAACACCTAACGACACAGCTAATGTAAATGTCGATACAACTGGTCAGCGGGATTTAATTGATGTTGCCCGGTCGTTTTTAAAGTTTAAGCCACGATCGAAAGAGCAGGACAAGAAACAGGTATATTTTTCCATTTTACCCATTTCAACATCAGTACCGGGCGGTAGCGCAGTATTGGTTACCTCTACAACTGCTGGTTTCTATTTGGGCGATCGTAAAACCACATACCTGTCCAGTGTAACATTCGCACCTTATTTTAATTTAAAAGGCAGATACGGTTTGCCAATACATTCCAGCATCTGGACACCCGATAATACCTTTAATGTACAGGGTGATACCCGTTTTTTAGTGTACCCGCAATATACCTGGGGTCAGGGTGGCAGGCGCGCTGAACCTGACAGGATATTGGTGGATTTTAATTATATCAGGTTTTACCAGAGCGTACTTAAGCGGATAGAGCCTTATTTTTATGTAGGCGTAGGTTATAACCTTGATTACTATTTCAGTATTAATACAGATGACAATAATCCGCCGGTTACACTAAGGGATTTTACAGGATACCCTTACGGAACTGCACCAGGAAAAAATTCATTTTCATCGGGGCTTACATTAAATGCAGTTTATGATACCAGGCAAAATTCACTTAACCCTCTCCCGGGCATTTTTGCCAGCTTTATTTACAGGCATAATGCAGGATTTATGGGCAGCGATAATAACGCACAATCTGTATATCTCGATTTCCGTAAATACGTAGCCTTAACCAATTCGGGCCCGAAAAATGTGCTTGCCTTTTGGAGCTATTACTGGACAACCATTTCAGACGGTACACCTTTCCTTGGTTTGCCGGGTATCGGGAATGACCCCTATCAGCGATCGGGCCGCGGGATTGAGCAAAATCGTTACAGGGGAGAGAGCCTGATTTATTTTGAAAGTGAATATCGCAGGGATATTACTTCCAACGGCTTGTTTGGCTTTGTGGTATTTGCCAACTTTGACTCTGCCAGCGAACCTAATACCCATCGGTTTGCCTATATAAACCCTGCCGCCGGTGGTGGGCTGCGTATAAAATTCAATAAAAGATCTGATACCAATATTGCTATCGACTATGGGTTTAGCAAAGGATATAATGGCCTTATCGTAGGTTTGGGTGAAGCTTTTTAAGTAAAAGAATTATTACATCAATATTTATATATAACTTGTATAATAATATATTATATTTACTTTACAAAGATCAAAGCCCTTACTTTCCATTTTTTAGTTTCATCCGGATACTTTTTTAAGTTTTACCCTTTTAATTTGTATGACAAAGCGCATTTTAGTGCTGGATGACAACCAGGATATTTTAGATATTGTTTATGAAACCCTTACTTATGAAGGTTTTGAGGTACAGAGTACTTCCAGTAGTGCTAATGTTATTGCTTTGGCTGAAACATTCGTACCCGATCTCGTAATATTAGATTATCGTGTTGCAGGAGTAAACGGGGGAGACATGTGTCTGCAAATTAAATCGCACCCACGTTTTAAAAATACCCCGGTAATTATTTATTCAGCTTATATTAATAATAACGATGAGCTTTTTGCTTATGGCTGTGATGGCATTATCAACAAACCTTTTGATTTAACCGAACTGGTAGAGAAAGTTAATGGTTTATTGAATTTTAACCAGGCATAAGCTAATAGTCTCATCATTAGCCTTTTCCGGCACGAACAAGCTATCTTTAGAAACAATAAATATTATTTGGTTTTTTCTTGTTTATTATTTCTTATATTTTTTAACATAAGAGTAATACATTGATATCACAATTTCCTTCTAATTAAACAATCGAATATTCGATATTATAATTAAAAAAATTCTCCTATTTCTTTAAAAAAGGTTTGATAAATGTAACAATTTCGCTATATTTGTTCAGTTGATTACTCAATAACACTCAATTTTATTTTATATGGTTGCTTCCTTAAAAAATGACACTGAGGTAATTAGTGGAGAGAAAAAACTATATGTATGCCCCAGATGTAAAACCAAACTTACAGACAGGGTTTCCAGGGGCTTTTTTGTGAAGAATTTCCTATTTTTTATTCCTGTAAAAAGATACTACTGTTACTCCTGCAAAAGCAAACGATACGTTCGTCAATAACAGTAAAGACATTTAACTTTAAACTCTTTTTAATATTAATAATATCTTTTTAATAAATTATTCTATTTTTAGTCAGTGTTTTAAAATTTAAAAATTGACTAACGAGAGGAAATCAAGAAGTGCGGAATATAAATGTCCGAAATGCGGAACCCCATTCCATTTTCAAATGCACAGGAGCTGGTTCGTAAAGGTCTTATCGCGTTTCTTTCCTATTAAAAAATATTACTGCGCCAAATGTAAAAGAAGTGCCCACGTTTTTATAAAGGGGTAATATAAATCATTCCATGCATTTGCTAATAATAATTCCAGGTTAAAAGCGCCTTATTTTTCAAACCCGCTTTCTTTAATATGTAGTTTTTTTGAACAATAGTTTGGAAATCTGAACATAATTGTAAAATCATATTATTAACCGAACTATTTCTCATCCAATTAATACAACTTAATTATTTAGTTATAAACAGCCTGATAAATATAATTATAGGGTATAAACGGTCGTTTTGTACTTTGATAGGCGTTGTGGGTAAAAATAGTTTAATTAAAAAAATAAGATGGTATAAAAATTGTAACTAATGTGCAACTACTATTCTTTATAGTAGTTAATTGGTGGCTTAATTACATTTTGCCTTTATATGATTTAAATACTAACTAATACATTTTAAGATGCGAAGGATACTTGCGGTGGATGACGATAAGGATATATTGGATATTTTGCGATATATTCTTGAAGATTCGGGTTATGAGGTAGATACGCTATCGGACGGACATTTTTTATTTGAAAAAATCAAGGCCCATACCCCTGATTTGATTTTACTTGACATAATGTTGGGTAATTTGGACGGACGTGAGCTTTGCAAAGAGGTTAAAACCAAATTAGAAACCCACGAAATACCGGTTATATTAATATCTGCCAGTCACAATATAACGGGGTCAGGAGAGCAAAAAGGTGCACCAGATGCATTTTTAGCCAAACCATTTGATATTAACGAACTGCTCGATACTATAAAAGGACAGCTAGCTGCCTGAAAAAGCCGCATTTTTTAGCATCTGATTAATAGTTATTGCAAACAGCTACTTCACCCCTATTTCCCTCAACCCCTTATCAATCCTTTCATTCCATTTTTGCTGCATATATTCATCGGTACCATGATGGGTTTCATCATCATATTGCTTTTGTAAATTATTCATTTCGCGATAAGCATCAAGGTAATCTTCATTTATCGGACCGTCGTAATTGGTAGTTGATAGGTTTTCGGTTCTGAGTTTTTGCTTAAAATGTTCGGCTACTATTTTTACAATATCAAAATGCCTTTGTTCATGGTTGAGGGTATATGCACTCCTGCTGCCTTCCTTTGCCCAGCTTGCACTTTTTGGCAGGCAAACCTTAATAATAAGGTTAAGATTAATTATTGCATTTGCAATTGAGGTACGTTCGTCATATCCAAAAGACGGGAACACCTCTGCCTCGTACCTGCTATTTGGTATTTTCGATTGAAAATCGCTCCAGGCAAGTGGCCGTTTAACATTATAATAAATACTATCGCCTTCCGATTTCTCTTCATAATCTGTAAAAGAAACCTTTACCCCTTTTGCCAGCCTGATATCAGTAGCTGCCTGCTTGTTCATCCATGTATTTATCTTTTGCAGGCCGTCCTTAAGCAAATTGCGTAATGTTGGTTCAATATCATAGGGATGCCCCCCATTCCGGGTATAATCTGCATTACCAATATAATCAGACAGGTAAACCATTTCTTCTTCTGAGCCTCGTTCAAGGTAAAATGACATGCTTAAGCTTATCTGTCCTTCTATTTTATTGCCCTGAAGAACGGATTCAATCGCTTTAAATGTTTTTAACTTAATAACTATCGGGCGCAAGGTAGTATTACGCTGTAGGTTATGGATAATAAATTTCTTAACCGCCGCTCCTCCCCCACCTTTTAAATCAACAGGTTGTATTTTAGGTGGCCCGCCTTTTAAGTCTCCACCAGATAAAAGTAAAGCAATGACGCTTCGGTCTGCACGCTCATCAATAACATCAGCTACATAAAACTCTTTGGGGATAAACGAAAGCGGTTCATCCTGCAGCGTAATTTCATTAACTTTTTGAGGTGTAGACTGAAAGCTTGAAATGGCGATGGCAATAATTAGTAAAGGAAATTTATAGCTGGAAATTGAAATCATTATCTTTCAAAGATTAACGCCTGATAGTGTAAGCTATTATTAATGATATTGTTAAATTGTTAACTCTTTTGCGTTATCTCAAATTTCTTAACACATCGCAAAGTTTTCCACATCTATACGATGCTTTATTTAGTGCCCGTTAAAATAATGTTCTCCACACTATGTGAATTACTTGTGTGGAATACATTTTTGCGTTTCGCTATTTTCGCAAATCGTTAGTTTGCTCCTTATGATAAAACTTAAATACATCTGCGTACTTATACCCATACTTTTTGTACTAACAGCACAAGCTCAGCAAAACCCCGCTTTTGATATTTATCGCACTTATCACGCAGCCACTGAGTTGTTTGGTAAAGGTAAGTATGTTGCTGCTGCCGAACAATTCCGACTGGTCGAAAGATCGAGGGTTAAAACAACTACACAACCTAAGTTTGAGTCCGAGGTATCATTAATAAAAGAAAACTCACAATATTATGAAGCATTATGCGCCCTCGAGTTGGGGAACGATGATGCTGAAAGTATGTTTCTGCGTTTTATTAAAGAGCATCCTGAAAATCCTTTAACAAAATTGGCATACTTCCAAATCGGACGTTCTTACTCCCGACAGGAAAAATATGCGGACGCCCTTCGTTGGTTTGATAAAGTAGAAGCCGGCGAATTAAACGGCAGACAGGCTATAGAATATAAATTCCGTAAGGGTTATGCCTATTTTGAAACTAACGATTATAAAAATGCACAGCTACTTTTTAGCGAAGTAAAAAACACCCGTTCGCCTTTTACTGATGATGCAATTTATTATTTCGCCTACATAGCATACCTCAATAAAGATTACCATTTAGCGCTGGTAAATTTTGAAAGGCTCAAGAAATCAAAGAAATACGAAAACAGCTATCCTTATTATATTACAGCTGTATATTTTCTGGATAACCGTTATGACGATGTGATTAATTACGCGGTACCGATTATTAACAGCACACATCAGCAGCACGAAACTGAAATGCTGCGGATAATAGCCGCATCGTACTTTGCTAAAGCTAACTATGATTATGCCGCCCGGTATTATGCCCGTTTTGAGGATGAAGACCAGGGCCGCACACAGAATACGCAGGACAGTTATCAAATGGGTTATACCTATTTTAAAGTTGGTAACTACTCTAAAGCGGCAACCGAGTTGGAAAAATTGCAGCAGCAGAATGATGTTTTTAGCCAGAATGGAAACTACACATTAGGGAATGTTTTCCTGAAAATGAACAATAAGCAAAGTGCCCGGAGCGCTTTTTTTGCTGCATCGAGGCTAACCTTTGATAAACAATTACAGGAAGATGCTTTGTACGAATATGCTAAGCTATCATACGAGCTTGATTTTAATACCCAGGCGCTTGATGCAACACGTTTATATTTAAAAAATTATCCGAACTCAACCCGTAATAACGAGGTTAAAACATTACTGGGCGAAGAATTGCTTAACTCACACAACTATAAAGAAGCGGTTGAAATACTGGAGCCAATCCCCAATAAAAGCGCCAGCGCACAGGCTGCCTACCAAAAAGTTACTTATTACCGCGGCTTGGAATTTTATAACGAGCGTGCTTTCGAAAATGCAATCGGGATCTTTCTGCGATCGTTGAAAAACCCTGTTGACAATAAAATTGAAGTATTAACCACTTATTGGATGGCCGAATCGATGTATGAGGTACGCAAGTATGGTGAATCGGTTGAAAACTTTGAAAAGTTCCTTGATATGCCCGGGGCAAGTGAAACTGATGTTTATAATTATGCTAATTATGCATTGGCCTATGCTGCTTTTGGTGATGAGCAATACAAAAAAGCTGCTACCTACTTCCAGAAGTTTTTACAGGGTGAAGAAAAAGATCCAAACACAGTAAACGATGCAGTAACCCGCCTGGCCGACAGCTATTTTGTAATGAAAAGCTACGGAAAAGCAATGGAATACTATAACCGCATTATTGAAAAACATACCCCGGGTCAGGATTATGCTTTATTTCAGCGTGGTATGATCCAGGGCTTACAGGGATCGCCGGATGGCAAGATCAATACCTTAACTGATGTATTAAATAAATATCCGAATTCTGATTATGCTGATGATGCTTCGTTTGAAATAGCCTATACCCATTTTTTAAAGAATGAAGGTGATGTTGCAAAAACCGGTTTGCAGGATATGATAAAAAAATACCCGAGCAGCAGCTATGTGCCCCGTGCATTGGTTACTATCGGGCTTATTGATTACAATGCAGGCAATGATGACCTTGCAGTCGAATCGTTTAAAACAGTTATAAAAGATTACTCCTCAACCGACGAGGCAAAGCTTGCATTAAAACAGGTTGAAAAGATTTACACTGATAAAGGCGATGCACAAACCTTTATTAATTATGCCGCAACAACACCAATAGCCAATTATTCATCAGCCGATCAGGAAAATATCATGATAACGGCTGCCAATAACCTTTATGTAAAAGGCGACTGGCAGGGAACAGTTGGAGCAGTAAATGCTTATTATGATAAGTTCCCGACCAAGCCAATTTATGAAAAACAAGCCCGGTTTATCCGTGCACAAAGTTTGGTTAACTTAAACAGGCCTGATGAAGCTGTTGCAGATTACAATGTGATATTAAACGACTGGACAAGCCCTTATACCGAACGCTCATTGATCAGTATGGCAAAACTGTATATCAGTCAAAAGAAATATAATGAGGCAGTTCCTTTCCTTAAAAAGCTGGAAACAAATTCGGAGTACAAAGCCGATTATACTTTTGCTATTAACAGCCTGCTGCAATGCTATGCACAAATGGAAATGCCTGACGATGCCCTGAACTATGTTAAACTGGTACGCAGCAACGATAAAACGGCCCAGGAAGATAAATTCAGGACAGGGTTGTATGCTGGTCAGGCCTATTTGCAAAAAGGCGATACAACAAGCGCTGTAAATGAGTTCGACTATACGATAAGCAACACCAAAACGATTGCGGCAGCCGAGGCAAAATATAATATTGCACTTATTGAATACAAGAAAGGCAAGTATAAAGCCTCGCAAAAAACCTGCTTCGATTTGGTTAAAGACCTGCCAAATTATGATTACTGGGTAACCAAAACCTTTATTTTGCTGGCCGATAATTATGTTGCCCTTAAGGATACCTTTCAGGCTAAGGCAACCCTGCAAAGTGTTATCGACAACTACAAAGGCGATGATGACATTTTACCAACCGCCAAACAGAAGCTCGATCAATTATCACCACCTGATAAAACAGATCAAAAACCAGCCGGAACCGAAGAAAAGAAACAGGATAACAAAGAATAAAAATGAGACAAGCAATGAAATTTAAATATATATACGCGCTGCTTACCTTAACAATAGCTTTATACTTTGTTCCTGCTGATGCACAAACAAAGCATAAGGCCAAAAAGCCAGTGGCTAAAGTAGTAACCAAAAAACCTGCGGCTAAAAAACCAACCAATACTAAACCAACCCTTAAAGCTTCTGCGAAAACATTAGGCGATGCAGCATCGAGGGTAACAGTCACTGATACTACAAAAAAAGGCGGCAAACAAAACGCAGATGCTAACGGCAGTTTATCGGAAGAGATTGTTGTAACTACTGCTTATAAACCAGTATTAGCCGATGCGGTAAAGATACGCCGCAACCCTGATCTGGAAGATAAAAGCCCTTTTAAAGCGCCTTTAACATATATCCCGATTGATAAAAGACTGGAGCTTAATACCAGTATAAAGCCGCTTGAAGCCATGAAAAGGCCGGCTGAACAGGATTCTGTCCCAACCAATAATTATGTAAAAGTTGGGCTCGGCAGCTTAAAAACAACCTATGGCGAAGCATACTTTGCCAATGGCCGCGATGATGCCTTACAGGTTGGCGGTTATTTAAAACACTTTGCCCAAAATGGCAATTTATTCCATGAAAATTCAGCTAAGGAAGAGGCAGGGGTATTTGGTAAAAGCGCCGGCGATGTAAATAACATAAGTGGTCGTATTACCTATAATTATAACAGCAATTATTTTTACGGGTTCGACCAATTAAACCCGCCTGCGGTTTTGCAGGTTAATAAGCAGCATTTCAGCACGCTTGGTGCCGAAGGTGAGCTTGCTAAAAACTATAAAGATGTTGAAAACGATTTTACTTATGCCCTGAAATTAAAGGGATATGTATTTAGCGATGCGTATAAGGCAAGGGAAAGCAATGTTGTATTATCAGGATTTTTAAATCAAACTGTTAAGCAGTTTTATGCCGGGTTAGCAGCGTCGCTTGATCTGAGTACGCAAAAAGATAGCCTATATGATCATAACAACAGCCTGGTAAGGTTAAATCCATACATTAAATTCCAGGGTGATAATTATAAAATTGATGCTGGTGTGAACATTGTCGATCAGTTTGGTTACAGTTCATCTTTTTATATTTTCCCTGCAGCCAGGGCCGAGCTACAGGTGATACCTAAGTATGTACGCTTATTTGTTGAAGCTAAAGGCGACGTAAACAGGTCATCTATCCATGATTTTTCAATGGAGAATCCGTTCCTTGGCCAAAATATCGACTTAAGAAATTCTGTCGATCAGCTTGATATTGCTGCAGGCCTGAAAGGAACTATTGCACCGGGTTTTGGCTTTAAGGCTACTATCTTCCGTAACCAGATTAAGAACATGCCTTTGTTTGTAAGCGACTTTGATTTTGCAACTGGATACAACAGGTTTAAGGTAATTTATGACGGAGGAAGATCGCGTGTAAGCGGCTTTACCGGTGAACTTGATTATAAAGCATCGGAAGATGTAGATATTTTCGGCCGGGTTGAGTTTAAGGATTACCAGATGGCAACCCCTAACATACAACCCTGGAACCTTCCAAAATTTAAATTAACTGCTGGTACAGTGTTTACCATTAACAATAAGATCACTGTATCTGGCACTTTACTGATCCGTGGTTCAACAATGGATCCTTACCAGGTAAAAACTGGGGCAACAACTTTTGCAAATTCATCAATCACTTCATTTGCTGATCTGAGCGCTGGTGTTGATTATAAAGCAACAAACAGATTCTCGGTATTTGTACATGTGAATAATATTTTAAACAGTTCAAGCCAATCATGGTTGTTTTATCCTGATTATGGATTTAATATATTTGGCGGTGTTGGATATAGTTTTTAAACCTCGCCCGGCGGTAAGCCGGGTTTTTGATATTTTATAATAAACCGTACTTTTAGCGAAAATGAATTTAGCCGACTATTTAAGTGAATTATTAGGCCAGTACGAGGAGGTGAGCGTACCGGGCCTGGGCTACTTTGTGCGCGAACGTGTAAATGGGTATTATAATGATAAAGAAGCCAGGTTTTATCCCCCATATCACAGGGTAAAATTTGTACCTCAATTGAAGGATGATGATACCTTTGCCCAATACGTTGCCGATAAAAAAAACATATCACTGGCATCATCCAAATACTTTGCTGAAAAATTTGTTAATAAGCTAAGAGAAGATGCATCAACGGGCAAATACCTGTTTGCCGATCTTGGTTTATTTTATACTGATCAGGATCAGCTTGTTTTTAAACCCAATGATAAAATAACAGACGATCCGGCCTTTTATGGTTATCCACCTATAAATATTTACAAGCAAGGCCTGCCTTTAAATGAGCAGTATGGAAAACCATCTTTTGCCGAACCTGCCACAGTACCAGTGTCTTCTCCAAAACCATTACAGGCCGTTGAAGATGAGCACTATTACGAGGAAGAAACTGAGCGGAAAAGAGGCGTAAATGTTTGGCTGATAGTGTTAATTGCCATAGCCACAGTTGCGCTTGTCATATTTGGTGTTTACAAATTTTACCCTGCCGCGTTTGATAAGGTTAGCACTGCTTATCACAGGCTAATTGGTAAAACTGATACAATTGTGCCGGTATACAGGCATGAAGTAAAAGCAGCTGATACCACTAAAAAAGTAGTTGCCGCACCGGCTAAGGATACAACAGTAAAAGCCTCAGCAGCATTACCTGCAGTAGATACTACTAAACACTCACGTTGGGAGGTTATTACAAAGCATTTCATACACATGGGATACGCAAATGCTGAAGTTAAACGTTTAACAGCGTTAGGTCTTACAGCAAAAATAGTAACTGACGCGCCTGGTCCTTTTATAAAAGTATCAGTTGGAACATACCCTTCATACGAGGCAGCTAACGCTGCGAGACTCGATTTGATTAAACAGGGAAAGATTAGTGCAAAATCGGATCCTATACTCGAAATAAAACCATAACAGATGACATTATTATTCTTACAAGCAGTTGATACCTCACACAAACTTGCGGATACCGCAAAACATGCAGGACAAGCATTAGCTACCGTCCCGCAGGAAGATCTGCGTTTTGGAGACCTGCTTATAAAAGGCGGATGGGTAATGATACCTATCGGTATTTTAGCGGTATTGGGTCTTGTTATCTTTTTTGAAAGGTATTTCACTATCCGTAAGGCCTCAAAAAATGAATCGAACCTAATGATACAGGTGCGTTCGAGCATTATTTCGGGGAACCTGGAATCGGCTATAGCCATTTGCCGCAACAGTAATACCCCGCTTGGTCGGATGCTACAAAAAGGGCTGTTAAGAATAGGTCGCCCGATTAAAGATATTGAAGGCGCTATTGAAAACGTTGGAAAACTTGAAGTAGCAAAACTCGAAAAGAACATTGGCATTTTGGGTATTGTTGCCGGGATTGCACCTATGTTCGGATTTTTGGGTACCATTGCCGGGGTTATCAAAATTTTTTATGATATATCAAAGACTGACAACATCAGTATGGGCGTTATATCAGGCGGGCTTTATGTAAAAATGGTTACGTCGGCAGCCGGTTTATTTGTAGGTATTGTGGCTTATGTATGCTACCATATTTTAAATATGATGGTTGACAAAGTGATATTAAGCCTTGAAACTGATGCCATTGAGTTTATTGACCTGTTAGAAGAACCGAGCAAATGAATTTAAGAAAAAGAAAAAGAGGTGTTTCGGCTGAGGTACATACTTCGGCAATGAATGACATCATGTTTTTCCTGCTGCTTTTTTTCCTTATTGCTTCAACAGTAACTAACCCAAACGTGGTTAAATTGCTGCTGCCAAAGTCGTCATCAGGCAAATCGGTATCTAAAAAAACAATCAATGTATCCATCAGCAAGGAGCTGCAATATACAGTAGATAAAAAAGTAGTTGCAGTAGCCGACTTACCCACAGTATTAGCCGGTTATAAAAAAGTTGCAACAGAGCTAACCATAGTTTTATATGTTGATAAAACTGTAGCCATACAGGATGTGGTATCGGTAATGGATGTATCGCAAAAACTGAATATTAAACTGGTTTTAGCAACGGAACCAAAGTAGTTAATAGTTGATGGTTCATAGTTCATGGTAAAAAGAATGAGCTATGAACCATCAACCATGAACCATGAACTAATAAATGAATTACCAGGAGGAAGAAAATAATTATCCCAAAGCGTTTTTGGCAACAGGTATCATACTTGCTGTTGTAATGGCTTTGTGTTATTTTATTGTTTTTGTAAATCCGCCGGTACAGGAAGACGGAACAGGCGGGATACTGGTAAACTATGGTACCACTGATGAAGGTATGGGTAAAGACAATTTAAGTACCGAAGAACCATCGGTTGCTCCCAAAGCCAATCATACCCAGCCCAATAAGGTAAATGAAGCAAAGCCTACCGAACAAAAATCGGAGGTTGATAACAGCGATAAAAAGGTGGTGACTCAGGATGCCGAGGATGCACCCGCGGTTGCAGCGAATTCAAAAAAACCAAGCAAAGCTGTAGCAACGCAGCCTAAAGCTGCTGCTAAGCCCGTTGTTAATCAAAATGCTTTATACAAAGGAGCCACAAATAAAGGTGCCGGTCAGGGAGATGGTACTACTGCTACTCCAGGTAATCAGGGCAGTAAAAATGGCTCGACCTTAAGTGATAATTATGGCCCAGGAGGCTCAGGAGGTGGGCTGAAAGGCATGCCACAGTGGAGCTTTGTTAGCCCGCTTAATGTAACTAATACCAACCGTGTACCGGGACAAGTGGTGATTGATATTACTGTTGACCCAAGCGGAAATGTAATAGAAGCCCACTATGACAGGCAAAAAACCCGCATGGCCGACTTAAGCCTGATACAGAAATGCGAAAATATAGTTAAAAATTCCAGGCTTACTTCATCGTCACCCGCATCGGGAAATCAAAAGGGTCAGGTTAATTTCATATTTAATGTGGATTGAGAATTAGCCCATGGACTATGGTCAATAGTCGATAGTTTTTTATGTTCATATAGAAGATTGAATTAAATTTGCCATGGTCTATGGACCACTTTCAACTATGAACTACCAGGAAACTGTCCAATACCTCTACAGCCAGCTGCCAGTATTTACCAGGGATGGGGCATCGGCTTATAAAGCTGATCTAACTAACACCCTTGAATTATTAAAGCCACTGGATAATCCTCAGCACAAGTTTAAAAGCGTGCATGTTGGCGGTACCAATGGCAAAGGCTCTACTTCGCATATGCTTGCCGCCATACTACAAACTGCAGGTTATAAAACAGGGCTTTATACTTCACCACATTTAAAAGATTTCAGGGAGCGTATCCGTATTAACGGGCATATGATAAGTGAACAATTGGTAATTGATTTTGTTGCCAAACACAGCAGTGATTTTGATGAAATCCAACCTTCTTTTTTTGAAATGACGGTTGCCCTGGCGTTTGACGTCTTTGCAAAAGAAAAAGTTGATATCGCAATTGTTGAAGTCGGCCTTGGGGGCAGGCTCGACTCTACTAATGTGATAACCCCGCTTCTGTCTGTAATTACCAACATTGGTTGGGACCACATGAACCTTTTAGGTAATACATTGCAATTAATCGCCACAGAAAAAGCGGGTATAATTAAACCCGGAATCCCGGTTATAATAGGCGAGTTTCAGCCTGAAGTTGCGCCTATCTTTATCAATACAGCTGAAAAGAAAAAAAGCAGGATCAGTTTTGCATCTGAGGTTTTTAAGTCCAAGGCCTTAGATCAAAAATCAACGGGTTCTATTATAACTGAATTTGTAAACGTTAAAATTACTCCTACTTCCTTAAATCAATACTCTGGACTTAAAACTCAAGACTTAAAACTCGATCTAACAGGTTCCTATCAGCTTAAAAACATAAAAACAGTACTTTGTGCTGTTGAGGAATTGCGCTTGCAAGGCTTTATTATTACTGATGAACATTTAAAAACAGCGCTGCAACAGGTAAAAACATTAACAGGTTTACATGGCCGCTGGGAGGTTTTAAGCAGACATCCATTGACTATTTGCGACACAGGCCATAATCCCGAAGGCATACAGGAAGTTTTACAGAATATTGCAAGTGTACCTTACCAAAAATTGCACTTTGTTTTAGGCGCTGTAAATGATAAAGATATCAGCAGTATGCTTAAAATGCTGTCGACAGATGCTCAATATTATTTTTGCAGGCCCGATATACCAAGAGGATTAGAGGCGGAAGGCCTAAAGCAATTGGCACAAAGTTTTGAGCTGCATGGAGAGGCCTATTCTTCTGTAAAAGAAGCATTACATGCAGCGCAGCAAAATGCAGGAGAAAACGATTTGGTTTTTGTTGGAGGAAGTACCTTTGTTGTAGCCGAAGCGGTTTAAACTATTGCATATTTTCGCTAAATACTTCGGTTCTATATTCGGGAATCACTCCGTTTTTTCATAATAACAATCCCAAAAACCTCCAAAGCCAAACCTGTACCGGCCAGCATTCCCCTGAGAAAATCAGGGATAGGGACATTAAACCCATCCCGCATTAAAGTGGGTGCAATAACCAATAAAAGCCCGACAGGTACAAATAACCTTGAAGGGAATGACGGTTTTTTGGTATTCATTTGTCGTTACGTTCTAAAGTTGATAATATGGTTTCCAGTCTTTTTATCTTGTCATTTATTTTTTTGGATTGCTTCTTAAATCTGGTTGGGCGAATAACCAGCCAGGCATAAAGCAGGTATACAATTGCAAGCAGATACACCACAATACCTGTTATTCCGTTTTTATACTCCATCTGGAAAACGAAAAGCAATAACCCAATGGAGCTAAAAATTAAACTGGCAACCTGCGTTTTTTTATAAAACCGAATTTGATTTACCCGGGTTTGCTTTAAAAATTTGATATATTCCTGGTTGCTGAAATCATTAAACCTGTAAAACCTGCCTATTGATCTTGAATTGGTGATCACCAGTATCATAGCCCCAATAATGGTGAATGCTCCACCCAAGCGGAAAGTGAGAGTACTTAGTTTTTCATCAAACATAATTATAAGCATAAAGGCACTTAATAGCAGTGCAATCACAATTACTAATATTTTACCACGCAGTTTACTACTCCTGTATGTTTTTGCAGCTTTAACCATTTCATCCGAACTGGGTAAATCAGCAGTGTTGGCAGTGAGCCACACTTTTTTCAACTCATTCAAATTGTCCATGGTGCTTAAATTTTGTGCTAAGCTTTTCTTTTATCCTGTGAATTTTAACCCTGGTATTTACTTCACTTAAACCTACAATCGCAGCTATTTCTGCCTGAGGCAGATCTTCCAATACCAGTGAAACAATGATCCTGTCTGTTTCGCCCAGCTCAGCAATGCAATTATATAAAAAGGTTAATTTTTCTTCCTGGCTTTCTTCTTGTATGTCTGGCAAATTGAAAGGAAGTTCGGTAGTTGTTATCCGTTTTGATTTTTCAATAGCCCTTAAACAATTATTGGTGGCTATCCTGAATATCCAGGTGCTTATTTTAGATTGGTGCTTAAATAATGAGAGGTTTTTCCAAACTGCAATAAACGTTTCCTGTGTCAAATCGCGGGCTTGCTCATGATCATTAATATAACCCATACACACCCTGAATATCTGAGGAGAATACTTTAAATAAATTTCTTCAAATTCCATTCAAAAGTGTTTAAGGCGATACTTTTATTCAATTTATGCCGCGTTAGATACAGGCTGTTATAAAATGTTACATCGTTATAAAAGATAGATAAAATTTACATGGAGGGTAATTTAAAAATTCTATTTTTACCCTCATTAAATCACCTCACTATAAATTTATGACCTACCTACCCTCTGCAGCAAGATATCAAAATATGCAATACCGCCGTTGCGGAAAAAGCGGTATTAAGTTGCCGGCCGTTTCGCTGGGCTTATGGCACAATTTCGGGCATGTTGACGTATTAGAAAATTTTCGCAAGATTCTGCACCTGGCTTTTGACAGCGGCATTACCCATTTCGATCTTGCAAACAATTACGGTCCGCCTCCGGGATCGGCAGAGGAGAACTTTGGTAAGCTTTTATGGGAGGATTTTCGCGGCTATCGTGATGAGCTGATCATCTCGAGCAAAGCAGGTTATCACATGTGGGAAGGCCCATACGGTGAATGGGGTTCAAAAAAATACCTGGTATCCAGCCTTGATCAAAGCCTGAAAAGGATGAAACTGGATTATGTGGACATATTTTACCACCACCGTCCTGATCCGGATACCCCTCTTGAAGAAACGATGGGCGCACTTGATTTGATTGTTAAACAAGGGAAAGCTTTATATGCCGGTATCTCCAATTATTCTGCCGAAGAAGCCGATAAGGCAATCGCAATATTAAAAAGACTGGGTACACCGTGTTTAATCCATCAGCCTAAATACTCTATGTTTGAGCGTTGGGTTGAAGGCGGTTTATTAGATGTGCTTGAAAAAGATGGTGTGGGCTGTATCCCCTTTTCGCCGTTGGCGCAGGGTTTATTGACCAATAAATATTTACACGGGATCCCTGCCGATTCAAGGGCGGCGAAATCAACCGGTTTTTTACAGGAGA